>MDTB01090691.1_pt1 | contig 24835 bp, 22 predicted proteins | sample 811161 | NCBI WGS metagenome assembly MDTB01 (sample SAMN05326650, study PRJNA326480) | marine metagenome | isolation source: seawater | place: Mediterranean Sea | collected 2009
AGGATGAATTAACAGAAATAGTTGATTTTTTAAAGAAACCAGAAAGATATACCGATATTGGTGCAAGAATACCTAAAGGTGTTCTTTTGGTCGGACCTCCAGGTACAGGAAAGACTCTTCTTTCAAAAGCGGTTGCTGGAGAAGCAGAAGTTCCTTTCTTCATCATTTCTGGTTCTGAATTTGTTGAGCTTTTTGTAGGAGCAGGTGCAGCTAGAGTTAGAGATTTATTTGAACAAGCTAAGAAGAAAGCCCCTTGCATTATTTTTATAGATGAATTAGACGCTATTGGTAAGAGTCGTTCTGGATCAATGGGTGTAGTAGGGGGAAATGATGAAAGAGAGCAAACATTAAATCAATTGCTTACAGAAATGGATGGCTTTGCTTCTGCTGATAAACCTGTAATAGTTTTAGCTGCGACTAACCAGCCAGAAGTCCTTGATGCAGCGTTATTAAGACCAGGTAGATTTGATAGGCAAGTTTTAGTAGATAGACCAGACTTATCAGGTAGAAAAACAATTCTGGAGATTTACACAAAAAAAGTGAAATTAGCTGAATCAATTGATTTAGATTCAATTGCTCAAGCTACTAGTGGATTTGCTGGTGCAGACTTAGCAAATATGGTTAATGAAGCAGCTTTATTAGCTGCAAGAGCGAAAAGAAAAAGTGTTGAGCAACAAGATTTGAGTGAAGCTATTGAAAGAGTGGTAGCCGGCCTAGAGAAAAAAAGTAGAGTTCTTCAGGATGATGAGAAGAAAGTTGTTGCTTATCACGAGGTAGGACATGCGATTGTTGGACATCTAATGCCAGGAGGATCTAAAGTAGCTAAGATTTCAATTGTACCAAGAGGTATGAGTGCCTTGGGATATACACTTCAACTTCCTACTGAAGAAAGATTTCTTAATTCCAAAGATGAATTGAAAGGACAAATAGCGACACTTCTAGGTGGACGTTCAGCTGAAGAAGTAGTCTTCGGCAAAATAACTACGGGTGCTTCTAATGATCTTCAAAGAGCAACTGATATAGCAGAACAAATGGTAGGTACCTTTGGTATGAGTGATATTCTCGGTCCTCTTGCTTATGATAAACAAGGTGGTGGACAATTTTTAGGAAATGGTAATAACCCCAGAAGATCTGTTAGTGATGCAACAGCTCAAGCAATAGACAAAGAAGTAAGAGATTTAGTAGATGATGCTCATGAGACCGCATTAAACATTTTAAGAAACAACTTACCCTTACTCGAATCTATTTCCCAAAAAATTCTTCAAGAAGAAGTTATTGAAGGTGAGGATCTTAAAAATCTACTAGCGGAAACTAAAATGCCTGCATAGTAGAATTTAGACACTATTATAAATATTTATGATAAGACCAAATAAGCTAGCTAATAATAATTTTTTATCAAGCCTAGATATTTCAACTGAAGAATTCATACATATTTTAAACCTAGCAAAAAAAATTAAAAATAAAGATATCAATATTGAATTTAAGAACAAAGTTTTAGGTTTGATTTTTGATAAGGCATCCACTCGTACAAGAGTTAGTTTTCAAGTCGCGATGTCCAGACTTGGTGGGGTAACTATAGACTTAAATCCTAATACGTCTCAAATAGGAAGAGGTGAACCAATAAAAGATACTGCAAGAGTTCTTAGCAGATATTGTGATGTAATTGCTATAAGAACTTTCAATCAATCTGATATAGAAGAATATGCTAAATGGTCTTCGAAACCTGTTATTAATGCTCTTTCTGATTTAGAGCATCCTTGTCAGGCCTTGGCTGATTTTTTCACTATAAAAGAAGAATTTCTTGATTTCAAAGACTTGGTTTTAACATTTATAGGAGATGGCAATAACGTTGCAAACTCACTAATTCTATGTGGAGCATTGTTAGGGATAGAGGTAAGAATAGCTTGTCCAAAAGGCTATGAGCCACCGCCTTTAATTACTGATAAAGCAATGAAATTAAGTAATAATAAAAACTTCTTAAAAATTACTAATGATCCTATTAAAGCGGCTTCAGGAGCCAATATTTTGTATACAGATGTTTGGTCTTCTATGGGAGAAGAAAATCAAAAAGATCAAAAAGATAAAGCATTTAATGGGTTCACATTAGACACTAATTTAGTTAGCAAAGCAGATAAAGATGCAATTATCCTTCATTGTTTACCTGCTTATAGAGGTAAGGAGATCACTGATGAAGTTTTCGAAAGTGAAAAGAGTAGAATATTTGAACAAGTTGAAAATAGAATGCATATGCAACAGGCAATATTAAGTTGCCTTTTATCTTAATTAGCTTGCAATCTAATCAAAATAAGGTACAAATGTATTAGTTATTAAACACTATTGTCGTGGTTTCTAGACTAGATCAGAATCTAACAAAAGCTCAGGACGAGCTTTATGAGTGGATAAAGAGTTATATGAAAGAGTTTCAACATAGTCCTTCTATAAGGCAAATGATGCAAGCGATGTCTTTAAAGTCTCCCGCACCAATTCAGAGCCGTCTTAAGCATTTGCAGGAAAAAGGTTATATTTCTTGGCAAGAGGGAAAAGCTAGAACCTTGAAAGTAATTGATGAAATATTTGAAGGTATTCCAATTTTAGGATCAGTTGCGGCTGGAGGATTAATTGAAACTTTTTCGGATGTTTATGAAACTTTAGATTTTTCAGATATCGTCAATAAGAAAGATGTATTTGCCCTGACTGTGAATGGAGATTCTATGATTGATGCTTGTATAGCTCATGGGGATTTAGTTTTAATGGAGCCAATTCATGGATTTTCAAATTTAAGAAATGGCACTATTGTCAGTGCAATGGTTCCGGGTTCAGGAACTACACTAAAGTACTTTAATAAAAAAGGGGATGTGATTATATTAGAAGCTGCAAATCCTGCTTATGATCCAATTATAATTAATGCGGAAGAGATAAGTATTCAAGGAAAATTATTAGCGGTTATTAGGAGAGCATAAAAAACGGAGTAAATGATTTAATTTCTCTAATGATTTTTGAACATAATTTATAGTAGAATAACACCACTATAAAAAATAAGTAATCATAAATAGTCTAAGATTTGGATAATTTAAAGAGTAAAAAGGAATATAATTTCTTTAGTAACGATGAAATTGATCTCTTTGATTTTGCAAAATTTTTCATTCGTAATAAGGTTTCCATATTAAAGTTTTCTATTATTTTTACTTTATTAGGAGTTTTTCAATCTTTTAATATAAAAAAAGTGTGGGAGGGTGATTTTCAAATTGTCCTTGAATCAAATGGTAATGATAATGCTGAGTTGTTAACACAAAATAGTCCACTAATTTTGTCTGCTTTAAATAATACAGCTTCTTCACTAGAAACAGAAGTCGAAATATTAAAAAGTCCATTAGCGTTATCAGAAGCTTTTGATTTTGTTAAGGAAAGAAAACAGAAAGCAGAAAAAGAAAATTCATCTCAGCTTGATTTTTTTAATTGGAGAGATAGTGCTTTAAAAATAGATTTAAAAAAAAATACTTCAGTACTTAATCTTTCTTACAAAGATACTAATAAAGATAATATAATTCCTGTTTTGGAAAAAATTTCAAGAGACTATCAGAAATATTCTGGTCAAAAAAGATTAAGAAATATTGAACTAGGAATAGAATTTTTTAAAAAACAAATTGAAAAATATACTTTAAAAAGCGAAAATTTATCTAAACAAATACAAGATTTTTCTTCTAAGTATGATTTGGCAATTAGTGATAAAAATTTTGATAATAATGAGCTTTTGATAACAAATGTAGAGGAGGCTAGAATAGACAGCCGCAATTTAATAAGAAATATTAACTTACAATTAAATCAAATAGATAATATGGGGGAGGAAGAAAGTCTTTCCTTTATTTTAAATGTAATATATCAAGGAGAAAAAACGTCTACAATATTAGCTATTGATGGTATAAATACAAAGTTAGCCTACTACAAATCAATCTACGTTGATACAGATAATGTGATTTTAAATCTTGAGAAAAGAAAAACACTTTATATAGATATTTTAAAAAGCCAAGCAAAATCTTATTTGAAATCTATTATCGAAAGTCAAAATAGTATTTTAAATTCTTCGAAAAGGCCAAAAGGGACTATTTTTCAATACAAGCAGCTTTTAAAAGAGGTTGTGAAGAATGATAAAACACTTAAAAATTTAGAAGTAAATTATTCAGATTTACTTCTAGAAGAAGCCCGTTTTGAAGATCCTTGGCAACTTATAACTTCCCCGACTTTAAAGCTTTATCCTGTATCTCCAGGAAAAATTACGATTGTAATTAACAGTCTTATCCTAGGCCTTACAGTAAGCATTATCTATAATGCAATTTTTGAAAATATAAAAGGTAAAATATTTAATTATTCTAAATTGAGAGAAATTTTAAATAAAACTAAATTATTAAAACTAATTCATATAGGAGAAGAAGGTTTTGACGAAAACTTTCAGTTACTTTTGTCGAATAAAATTTTTGAGAATAATAAGGAAATTTATTTATTAATATTAGGTAATATCCCAGATTTTATTAGAATAAACATTGATAACTACAATAAAAATAATTTAGCAAATAAACAAATAAAATTAATAAGTTCATTTAAAGAACTTCATCAATTATCTAAGTTTTCTTTATTAATAAAATTAGGAGCAATAAATAAAACTGCGTTATTAGATTGTGTTCAAAAATGTAAACTATCAAATAAAGAAATAGAAAGTTGTATAGTTATCGAAGAAAAATCATAATCAGAAAATTAATTTAACGTTGAATTTATTTACCTTTCGATAAAGCATTAAATAGAGCCTAAAAAATTTAAATTGTTTAAAAGAATATTTCAGATTTAAGATTTACATTTTAATTTAAATTTATTGAAAGAAAATTTTTTGTGGGTTATATCTGTACAAAAAATAATGGGCAAATAATAAACAATTAGATAGTTTCAATTATGCTAATAATTTTTCTATATTTTTTGTACTAAAAACAAAATGGCTCCCTCTGCTTCAATAATTTGGCTCTTGAATATATTTGGTGGCAATAGATTTGATATAGTTATCCAAATATCTATTGCTTTTGAATTAATATCCTCAATCACAATAGACCCACCTTTTTTTATTAAGTTTGTTGCGACTCTAAGTGTATTTATATTTGCATCTGGAGAATGGAGACCATCATCAATTATAAGGTCAAATTTGTTAGTAAATTTATCCTTTAAATTATTTAAAGAGCTAGGACTTGTTTGATCCACATAAAAAGTTTTAATTCTATCTTCTTCAAATAAAATTCTTTTATCAATATCAGCCCCTACTATTTCTGCATTGGGACAAAAGTCGCGAAAAGTTCTTAAGGAAGCTCCTGGCTTACCTTTTATCCCCATACTTGAAACTATATCTCGATGATTAGTTCCTAAGCCTATCTCTAAGATATTCGAAATTTTTTTTCGAGGAGTTAATATTTTGCCATAAAGAATGTGATATTTATGTTTATATGCTTTATCGCTTCCATATTTATTTAGAAGAATTTCTAATTCCTTGATAGAATTTTTTTCATCTGTGTTTAATTTCAAATCTTCTAACTTTAAGACTATTGTTTCTGAATTGTTTAAATCTTTAAACAAAAGATTAATAGATTTGAAAATCCCATTAATTGTATTTTTTGTTAATTTTGATTTTAATCTAGGTTCGCCATTTGAATTGGGACTATATTTCTCAAATGTTGTAAGAAGAGATATGAATTTTGGGTCTGAATAATAATACTTCCTTGCTAACCGAAACAGCTGTCTTAAAAGATAAATTTTTTTTAACCTGTTTTTTAAATGTTTTATCATTTCAATTTAGTAATTCTTGTATCTATCTAACAATAAAATGTAAGTATATTTGAATGTTGAATCAAAACTTAAACTAAAGCAAATTAAAGTAGAATAAATGTCTCAAACGTTAATTAATTAATGTCAGTTAATAAAAAGAGCGGTAGTTCGAGTCTAATTTACTTTACCAATTTTTTTCCTATTTATACGATTTAACTAAATTTCTTTAAATGATTTAGTTTTATATATTATGAGTTTTTAAATTTATATTTTCAAATAGAACTGTTAGGCGTTTTTCGTTAATTGATTTAATTTTAAAATTTTTTCTTAAGAGAAAATTAGTAACATCAGGCAAAGTTACTAACTTTTGGACGCCTCTTTCTGGTCCTAAATCTGCTGCAATATATTCAATATTTTTAATTGCTTTTTCCCCTCCATATAAAATCTCAGGTTCAAAACCCTCTGCTTCAAGTTTAAGTAACTTTATTTTCTGGTTACGCAAAGATTCTTCCTTAAAAAAAGTGTCAAGGGTTTTAACCTTAACTTTATAGGTTGATAAAAATTTAATTGGTTTTATTATTGAGGAATCAGCATTTTCTGGAGAATAAAAAAATTTAGTTTCTTTATTTTCATTACCCAGAGCAAAATTGTAAATCTTTGAGTTTCCATTAAATTGGTTTAGATCTTTAATATTTCTTTTTAAAGTTTTTAACTCATCTTTTCCTGGTTCTATTGCTAAATAATTTATTGATTTATTTTTAAATTTGAAATACAGCCATAAATCACCATAGTTTGCGCCACAATCAATAACAATATCATTATCTTCGAAAACTATTTGATCTAACTTATAAGAAATTGCTAATTCATATGCTCTTGATTTTAATCCATATTTATAATGTGATCTTGATCTTGATCTATGTATAGATGGGAAAGACCATTTTATAGTAATGGAATCGAATAATTCCTTCAATAAAAAATATGATTGGTATCTTTTTATCTTTAAAAATTTTCTTTTTTTTGCCTCTATAAAAAATAGAAATCTATATAAAAAAAAAGGAATATTATTTTTACAGGAAAATTTAATAAGAGGATTAATAATCCTATATTGAAAAATTTTTTTAAATCGCTCAGATAATTTTTTAAAAGTTTGTCGCATTAAAAACCTTTTCTAAAATAAAAATCAAACAGTAATTACTAAAACCTACCATAAATTATCTTTTCAAGATAATATTTTTTTTATATTAATCAAGGCTAATAATAAATTAATTAAAAAAAATAATTTAAAGTTTATTGAGTAATTTATTAAAGACTATGCCAAAGATTATGAATTTTTTTCTTTTTTATTTTAATATAATAAAAATAAAAAAACATATCAATTAATTCTCTCCAACGCCTAAAAATTATAATTATATTTCTAACACTTATTAATCTATAGAATGGTAATGAGTCATTCTCATATAAATCAACTAAACTAAAATACTTATTTATATTTCTTTGACCATTTCTTTCTAATATTATTATTTCTAATAATTTTGATGGTGTAAAAGTATTGTGCATTTTTTTGACATTACAATCATTAAAAACATAAATAGGAGTTTTTATAATAAAATCAAGTTTATTTTTATATATCTCATCATCTCTAGAAGTCTCAATTACTTTAGTTGAACTGACTTTCCCATCAATAATGCACAAATATTTGAGTGTATTTTTCTCATCATTGATAACAAAGCCAAATCTAAAATTTAATAAATTAAATGGGAATGAACAAGCTCTCATGAAATTGAGATAATATTTTTCAAAAGCTCTTTTATTTAATTTTTGTTTGTTTCCAATTTCAGTTTGTTTATTTATTTTTTTTTGATATTTAATTGAATATTTCTCAATATCAGATTTCAAATTGGAGAAGTTATGAGCTTTTAAGTTAAATCCTTTATGTTTTGACCAAGAACTGCCAGAAACCATTATTTGACATTTCTGTGCCGTATTCGCTTTAGATTCAAATTGATTTTTTATATAAGATGGATCACTATAGAATTTATTAAATTTTTTAGAAATTGGATGAAGAAAAATATGAGAGCTAGCAAAAGGAATGACATATTTACTTCTTGTCGCTTGTGCAAAAGCAATAAAATCATCTGCATAGTCTGATGGAGTTCTGTCAGTTTTATTAAGGTTTATATCTTTAATACAATGAGGAATGGGAGAAGCAGAGGAATGGCTTCTGAAAGCAAAATCTATATCGGGATGATTATTAATTATTTGTTTTAGGCTTAAACCAAAAGTTTTACTATCATTACAATTTAGAATTTTTATTCCATTTACTTCAATTACAATACTTGAATCAATAATAAAGGGATTAAATTGATAGCTTGATATTTGAAAGTCATCTCTCAGATTATATGTTTGACCGTGATTTAATTCCTTTATTTTTGAAAATTTAAAATCTCTTAAAAGATCTTTTTTCATTCTTTTATTAAAGTGCTTTGGGAATAAAAATGTAGGATTAAGATCTTTAAAGTTTCTAAGACTTGGTCCGTGATAATGATCCCAATGTAAATGTGTTATGTATATATGAGTTGGCTTTATTTTCTGAACAAGTTTTTGAGATACCTCAGGATAATTCCACCAACTTCTCCAATAGCAAGAGCCAATTATCCATGGGTCTATTAGAAGTTTAATATCTTCATATTCTACATATAAACAAGCATGACTTATTACAGTAAATTTCATTGGAAAATGCTTGTATTTATTAAAAATTCTTTATGCTTTCTTATTTTAGTATGTATTAGGTGTTTTTGAATAAATTAAAAATATTTTAAATAGGATAATTTTTAATTAATTGATACTTTATTATTTATAATAAATTAATTAGAAAATTACTTAAAGACGAATATAGATAGTTATCTTCTCAAAATGTAGGAGGTTTATCACAAGAAAATAATGTAGATTTTTTCGATAAAATTAGTTATCAGAAATCATTAAACAGCTATTTGAATCACAAGATTAAATCTAAAATAAATTAATTCTCCTTGGTGTAGAATCAAATTTAAATTATTTTTCATAGCCGATGAATTCTATAAAATTTTATAGTGGATTGGAGTATAGTAATTGGCTTGTTAGTTTAGCAATTGGTAAAAAATATATTGATAGATTTGAAAAATTTATTTTACCGTTAGCAAAAGAATATTGCCTTATTAATAATATTGGAATAGCTTGCGTAGTAAATGATATTGACGGAGATTTACCAATAGATGTACAAGGTAAAAAGAAAACTTGGCAGAAACTTTTAATCCCATTTGAACTGAATAAATATTCCGATAATTTTGAAAATGTTTGTTATTTTGATTCGGACATTTTATTTAATCCATATGGTAAAAATATTTTTAAATATCATGTTAATGATTCTATAGGTATTGTGAGTCAAGTCTATGGATTGCCTGGTGATCATTTATCAGCTTTAAAAACGATAAGTTTTAGTAGGAATAAGTATTATTCAAAAGAGTATCCATTAGATTCTGCAATATTCATGGATAGTAAAGAATATTATAATTTTCATGGATATAAAGAGTTTAATGATATTGCTTGTGCAGGGTTATATGTTGCAAATTTATCTAGCCACAAGGATATTTTAAAAAAAATATTTTGCAAATATAAAACCAATACGGATTCTTTAACTGATGGAGGTGACGAGCCTGCATTTAATTATGAAGTACGAGCAAACATGAAGATTAATTCTTTACCTTACGAATTTCAAGCTTTATGGCAGTATGAGATGGCTTGGCACTACAGGGATTTATATGTGCAACGCGATATTATAAATGATAATAGTTTGCAAGCTATTTGTAATTCTTTAATGAATAAAACTGCTTTACATTTTGCCGGTTCTTGGTATGAAGCTAGTCTTTGTTATGATGTAAGAATAATAGATAAGATGCTTTCCAATGAAATGAGAGAGTTTTTTAAATATCAAAATAGACCAGCAGACTCTACTCCAGTCGGGAGAATAATTCCTAAATAAATACAAATTTTTTTAAACAAAAATTTAAAAAAAATATTATTTAATATAGTGTAAAAATAGAAATAAAAAAAATTACTGCATGTCTTTAAATATTTTTAGTGTAAATTAAGATTATGGGAAATAAATTCATCTCAAAAATACACCCTAAAATGGCCCTTGGTTATAAAGGGGTAAATAAAAATTATTCAAATAGGTCTTCATGTGTTTTTCCGATATTAATCAGTGAGTGTAATGACGTAAATATTGTATTTCTTAATTATTGGAGTTTAAAAAATAATCTAAAAAGTGTTATTTGTAACATGCGTATTTATGATACCGAAGGTGTTTTAAAAGAATTCTTTACAAAAAAAATCGTAGATTCACATAATAATTTTTCTATTAAATCAATAGTTAATTTTCATCAAGATTCGAAGGATTTTATTGGAATTGTAAATATTGAGATTGTTAGTGAGGAGAACTTATCTTTTACCTTCCCAGCTATAACGGCTTTCTATAGTTCTAGAAATAATTTCTCTGCAGTTCATGCTGCTGGAAGAATTAAAAATACCGAAGAAAGTAAATATTTTGGAGTAATAAGAGAAACAAACTGGACATGTAAATGGGAAAAAGGTATTACTCCATTTTTCTCGATATTTAACGGTGCTTGTAATGGAATTTTAGATAAATTAAATATTAAGATTAGGAATCCTGATAAGTCAATATTAAGAGAGAAATCAATTCAAATTGATTTATTAAAACCATTTCAAAATAGATTAATATTCTTAGATGAATTATTTGATTATGATGTAAATGCAATAAATAGTGAAGCTTATGTAGAAGTAGATATTCCTTGCCTTGATATCTTTCCTAGAATGATATGTGGGAATTATCATAAATCTGATAAATTTTTGGAAGTTACGCATAGTTTTGAAGATCAAGAAAATAATTTAGATTATTTACCTGAAAATAAAGTTGAAGAAGATAATCTATCTTATTCAATTAACCCCATAGCTACTATTAAGGATTTAAATTTGGAATTAATGTATTTTCCTACTAATTGTGTCGGGAGAGTAAAAGGCTATTGGAGAACTGGTACTTATAATCAAAGTCTGTATAATCATGATGATAGTTTTGATTGGATATGTGGGGGCGAAGATTCTAATCTAAAAAAGATTAAAATTAATAATTCAAATGTTGTAAAGGCATTAGATATTATTGAGGGGAGGATTCCCACAAGAATAAATACAAATTATATTTATAAAGTTGTTAAGAGCTCTCTTTCTTATTCAACTGATATCGCCGCAGGGCATGTAACTAAATATTTTCCGCCTAAAAAGCGAAGCTGGGGGCACGGAATTATAGGAGGAGGTTATATTTCTGTTTTATTAATGACTTCATTCGCTCAGGATGATTCAACTAGAATTGAATCTAAAGGTAAATTAGTTATTTATACTAATAAAAAGGAATATATAAGCTTTCATACAATTCCAAAAGAAGGAGCAATAAAGATTAATCTAAATGAGCTTGTTGATGATAATTTAGATATCAAGAAGCCTAATATTATAAGTTGGTTTTACGATCAAGAAGAACGTACTAAGTTAATGACTTACTGGATATCTTATACCCCATCAGGACAGATAACAGGTGATCATGCTTTTTAGATTAATACCAATTAAACCTTCATTTTTTTGCTTCAAAAGAGATTCCTAAATAAGCCATATTATTTGGCTTATTCATCCCTTTCCCTATAAAAAACATTAATGAATTAATAATGTAAAGAATTGATGATAATAAACCTGAAAGAGGTCTTAGAAAAAATAAATATCTATGCTTAGGAAAATAAAATCTTATTAAATCAGCTATAACTAATAAACTTCCTTCCCCTATAAGTTTAATATTAATTTCTCTATAACCAGAGTCTTCCAAAAGCTTTTTTAGGCAAGTATGCGTATATCTATAAAAATCTCCAGGATCAGCATGAAATGAAATAAGAAAAGGAACAAATCCGACTAGGACCCCACCTTTTTTTAAAATTCTATTTAATTCTTCTAAAAAACTTTTATGATTGTAGACATGTTCCAAAACATTCATCAATAATACATAATCAAATTCATTTGATTTTATAGGAAGTTTTTTCTCAAAGTCCATAGAAATAAAACCATTCTGATTCTTTTTTAAATCAGCAAAAGTTATATTCGCTTTTTCATGATTTATGTAATTGTAGTAACTTATATATCTACTCTTAGCTCCTGCATCAAGAACGTTACCTTCTATAGTGAAATTTTTATAATGTAGATTAAATAAAATTCTCGTCATTGTATTCCCTTGAAGAGAATTTTTTATTATTTCTAAAATATGCATTTATAAATTTAATTTATGATTATATTAGTTTAATTCAACTTAAATTAATATACTTTTAATAATTTAATTGATTAATTATTATAAAATTTCCATGAGTTAATATCATAATTTTATTAGTAAGAGTAATAACCATAAGAAAATGTTTTGTAAAAAATGTAAACTATTAACTTCATAAAACACTCGCAAAACCTAGTTAGGTTTTAAAAGGTTATCTCAATGGCATCCACCTTTTAGATTTTTAAAAAAAATTTATATCAATTCGGGTTTATAATTGAAATTAATTTTCATTTTTTTTATTCGTATTTGAATATTGTTTATTAATAATTAATAATTAATTAATAACATTACTTGTTTGGATTAAAAAAATTATAGTTGAATGATACTTAAGCAATCATCAAAAAATTCATAAGATTTGATGGAAAATTCAAAAAAAATATTGATTTGTGGTTTAGGCAGTATTGGAAGTTATTACGTAAATCTTATTTTAAAGAAATGGCCAAGTTTTAGGATTTCAATTCTTAGATCAGGATTTGGCAGACCGAAAAAAGAAGAATTATTAGTGGAAAATGTTTTCACCGAAAATAATAAAGCGATTAAGTGGAAACCTGATTTTTGTATAGTAGCTAGCCCTGCTCCTTTTCACTTGTCACAAGCATTATTCTTTGGACGGGAAGGAATTCCTCTTTTAATAGAAAAACCTATTGGAATTCCTTTTCAAGAGAATTGTCTTTGGCAAGAACTCATATTAATAAGTACAAAAGTTCCTATTTATGTTGGATATGTTTTAAGGCATTATTCATGTGCAAAAATTCTTAAAATGTATTTGACGTCTAATTTAATTGGAGAAGTTTTGGAATCTGATTTTTATTCAGGCTCTTGGCTGCCACTTTGGAGGCCAAATATTGATTATAAAAAATCTGTTTCTGCAAGAAAAGAACTTGGTGGAGGGGTTCTTTTGGAATTAAGCCATGAAATTGATTTAGCATTATATTTCTTTAATAACCTGAAGATAAATTATTCTTTTATTACTAATACGAATACATTAGATATTGATGTGGAAGATCAAGCTTTTTTGAAAGGATTTAATAATAAAAATACCTTAATTAATATAAGATTAAATTTTTGTTCAAAAATAGAGAAAAGATATTTATTTATTAGAGGAACTAAAGGAGAAATTAATTGGGATATTAAAAGAGGAGAATTATACTTTGAATTAACAAATGGTAAAAAAGAAAGAAAGATTTATTGTGAATCAAAAGAGGATATTTTTCAATATCAATTAGCGAGATTTTTCGAAGCTTCTTATCAACCAAATGAACTTCTATGTAATGTAAAGCAAGGTATATCAGTATTAAGGATTATTGAACAGGCTATTAACATTAATAAAAGAAACAGTTCATTTTAAAAAAAAATATAGTTTTTATATTTTTTCTAGGTCCGATAAATTAGAAAATTTATTAATCTATTACGTTAGATCAAAAACAGAAATTAAGTCTTCTTTAAAATAATAACCAGCTTTTTAAGTCTATAATAAAGATTTATTAATACATATCAATGAAGATTAATATTATTAAATTTAGATTTTCGATAGATAATTCAAAAAAAGATTAAACTAAATAAAATTAAATTTTTGTGATAAATTATTAGTTGAACTTTTGATAATTTTACTTTTGTATGCAATTAATATTATGGGCAGCTGGTACAAATGGCGAAGGTAGTTCTAAAGTGGCATTGAAACTTATAAAAGCTTTGATTAAAAATTCTAAAAATTATGATTTTAAAATATTTATTTCTTCGCAATCAACTTTAGATGAAGAAATAAGAGCTAGTAATATTAAAAATAATTCTGCGATATATAAATTACCAAAAATTTATAGAATTTATCCAATACAACTTTTAATTAAGTTTTTTTTACCATTAGATTTTTTTTGTAAAGCTCTTATAACTTTAGATGATTTTCCTTTTCGGAATTCTGGAAATCAAATTTTATATTTTCATCAACCAAATATTTTATATTCAGATAAATTTATTTGGAAATTAAAGAGAATAATTTTCACTATTTTATTAACAAAGAAAATAAAGATATTTGTTCAAACTCAACATATTAAAAGGGCACTTTTAAAAAAATTTAATATTATAAAAACTATAAATTTAATTACGGCTTTGCATTTTGATCAGTGACTTTAAATCTATTCTACCCAGCTACTTTTCTACCTCACAAAAATCATTCTTTTTTACGTAATAAAGAAATAATTGAATTTTTAGAAAAATCTGATATAAAAATTACATTAACCATAAGAGAAAAAGATTTGAAGGTTAAAAGTAATTCTATAGTATTTGTTGGTAGATTACCTCATCAAACTTGTTTAGCCTTAATGAAGAATGCATCTGCGTTATTGTTTTTATCAAGTTATGAGTCTTTAGGTATACCAATTTTAGAGGCAAGTATAAATAAAAAATCTATAATAGTGCCTAATCTTGATTATTCAAAGGAACTAATAGGAAACTCAGCATACTTTTTGGAATCCCCATTAAGTGTTAAAAATTTAATTCAAACATTAAATTCTTTTAAAAATGATTATACAAAAGGTATTAATAAAGTTTCACAATTAAAATCTAACACTGTCTCATCAAAAGAACTCATAAAAATTTTTACAAATGAATTAAAAATTTAATAACTTTAGAATTATATTACTTTACCAATTCGCTAATTCTATTTTATTTTGTTTTGCTTCTTGTCTTGCTCTTTTTAATCCATCTCCTATAAAATTAAATAAATGGGAACTTGAGACGGCATCTATTCTTTCATGTTTTAGGCCATTAACTAAGTGTCTTCCGTTTCCTGCTCCACCTGAAATAATTACTGGTAAATTAATTTTATTATTTAGAAATAAAAGTGAATCAAAGTCAAATCCTTGACCAGTTCCATCTCTATCAATTGAATGCAGCATAATTTCTCCAATAGGAGATTTTTTTAAAATACTTAAAATTTCATGATTATTTTTGTTTATCTTTTTAGTCCCGTTTTGTATATAAGCTTCATATTCTTTACCTTCTTTTTTAATGTCTAATGACCCAACAAGGCATTGCCTTCCAAATTCACTTGAAAGATTAAAAATAAGTTCTTGGTCTGTAAATAAGGATGAATTAATTATTACCTTATCAGCTCCTGAATCTAATAAAATCTTTGCATCTTCATATTTTCTTATTCCTCCACCTGAAGAAATAGGGACAAATATTTTTTCTGTAAGTTTTTTTAAAATATCAGAAAAAGCATTAATATCTCTTCTAGATCTAGAAACATCTAAAACTATTAATTCATCAATATATTTTGAGATATAGTCAAAATTATAATTTTCATTTAACCATTTTATATCTCCAACATCTTGTAATCTAAAATTTCTGCTAAGTGAAAATATGCCCGAATTGTACAATAATGTAAAAATTAGTCTTTTTTTTAACATAACTATAGTTCAAAAAAATTTTTTAAAAGAATTAAGCCGTTTGATTGACTTTTTTCAGGATGAAATTGAGTTCCAAAAATATTTTCTTTATGATAAGTTGCAATAAACTCCTGACCATAGTTACATGTAGAAATTGAACCACTTAAAGGTTTATTAATAAATCTATATGAGTGAACGAAGTAAAAATCATTATTATTTTTTAAATTCTGAAATAACTTATCATTTTTATCATAATTTACTGAATTAAATCCTATGTGTGGAATTTTTAAACTTTTATCATTTAAATCAAATTTCTCTACTTTTGCTGGAATAAGATCCAACCCCTTTTGAAATCCATCTTCAGTACTAGAAACGCCAAGCAACTGAAATCCTAAACATATACCTAATACTTTTTTGTTTTTATTTGAAACTTCATTAATTATTAAATCAAATAAATCTAATTTTTTTAAATTCTTAACTCCTTTTTTAAAGGAACCAACTCCGGGCAATAATAAACAATCTGCAGTTGAGATTTTATTCTTATCATTACTTAATTCGCAATCTATGCCTATATATTTTAAGGCACTTAAAACAGACCAAGTATTACCCATTCCATAGTCAATGACCACAACTTTTTGTTTGAATTGCAAATTTTGATTGCCGGACATAATTAAATAGCTACTTGAAAAATGCCTTTTAAAATTTTATAAAGAAATCTTTTATAATTACTATCATAAACTAAGTATGATTCTTTAAAAAACTGATTGGTTTTTCATTGCCTTAAATGTTTTTATAAATTATATCTAAACTATTACGCATCTTTTTGTTCTCTGCATTAACTATTTTTTCAAAAGAACTTAATAATAAATTTTTATTATTTAAACATTTATTTATGAATTTTTCCCATAATTCTTGATCTATTTTTTCTTTAAATCCATAAAGACCTTTATCATGAGATTCAATCTCAAATTCATTAAGTTTATTTGAGTGTACTAAGACTGGTTTACTTAATAAATAAGCGTATCTAAATGCTGTGCTATTCAAAGTTACCATCCCTTTAGACCTAATAATGTCAGACCATAATGATGTCTCATATGGATTACTGTAGATTATTTGTTTTCTATTAATAATGAAATCTAAAGAATTAAATTGCATTTCAAAATATTTTATTGTCTTATAAAATATATTTTTATTTTGAGCGAGTTTAGGATGAATCCTAATTATGAGTAACAGATTTGCACTTTGTGTTATCTCTAGTAGTTTACGGGGGATTTGATGAGGTTTATCTGAACCTCTTTTTAAGTATGTACTCGCATATAGAATACTTTTTTTAACTGAAATATTTGGTTTAGAGAGAGTTTCTAGGATTTCACTTTTAGAATGCATAAGATCTATGTTCCCGCACTCTATGGGACTAACATAGCTTGGTAATAATTTTTTTATAATGTTAAAATCTTTAGATTTAGAGTAAAATAAAAAATCTGGGTAACCTGATTTTGTATATCTATAATCTTTCCTAAAGTAGTATGAGTCCAAAGCTCTTAATCCATGTTCAAGTTCAATTGATTTAATTTTTAATGATCTCGCTACAATACATAGCTCTTGAGATACCTCTATACCAATTACAAGTTTTGGTTGATGAAATATGAATATTAAATACCAGAACAATCTCTCAAAAAAACCAATATATAGGTTCTTGGCAAAACATTTATTTATTAACTTTAAATTTAATATTCTATTTATACTATCTAGTTTTACAGCCAATCCTTGTAAGATTGAAGTAATAGGACTGTAATAACTTTTCTTTTTAGGACTATATAATTTTGATGTATTTCTAAAAACCCAAACTAATTTATAACCGCTCTTAACTAACTCTTTAAGAATTGGATCTGCTAAAGGTAATATAATCTTAGATATTTCTTTTTCTTGTTTGATATATAAAGAATGTGAGTAAATAATTATTGTTTTTTGTTTTCTAAACATTTATTCAGTTTATTTGATTTCAAAATTAGGGACCCATTTACCTTGTGATTTTGTGAAGAGTTTTTTGTTTGCCCATTTATCCAAAATATTTTCAAATTCTTCTAAATTCATTTGATAATAATCTAAATAAAGCTTAATAAATTCTTCAGGGTATTTACCATCATAAAATTTTACTAGATTTATTGCTTGAGATCTATCCATTGCGCCTCTTCTAATATCTATACATGCATCTTGATTTGCCCTACCGAATCCAAATTTTAAATACATTAGATATGTATGTAAGCTATATAATGCCTGATCATTCTGCGCGAAATTTGTAAAAGTACCAGAATTAGTTTTTTCATTTTCAATAAGACCACAATGTTCCTTTGCAATTAAATAATTTCTATATGGATCCCAATTTTCAAAATAAGACCAATGTGTTATTTCTAATGATTTGTTAACATTTTCAGGAAATTTGAAAAGTTCAACTCCATTAAGATTTTTAGATTCAGCAGCCTCTAATCTCTTACTATATCCTCCTTCTAAATAAACTTTTTTCATATAATTAACATCATAAATATAATCTTGGCTTGTTTCTGAACTTCCCCCATATTCAACTTCACCATCTTCCCCATAAAATATTAGATTTATTCCTAATCTATTTGCAAATTTTACTGGAATCGATTGGATTGCTATTAGCCACCCATAATATGGAAATCCCATATCAATAAAGCCATTTTTGTTTAAAAATTGCATTGTATTGATATCAGGATCTACTGATATCAAGCTATAACCACTATTAATAAAGTTTTGAAGATTCTGATTACCAATATCTAATTGTAAAGGTGGTTTTACCGTTAGACAAAGAGGATTCATTCCATATTTTTCCTTTAATTGATACGAAACATAACTTCCATCCTTCCCACCGCTAACTGGGACTAAACAATCAAATTCTTTATTGCTAGATCTATGTTTATCAAGTAAGTTCTCTAATTGTTTTTGTCTTTTACTCCAATCTAGTTTTTTCTTTTTTTCTGCCCAGCAACAAGCATTACACTTAAAATCTTTATCGAAAGTTATCCTATTTCTAGTAGACATAGCTAAGCAAGAACTACACCAGAATATGGATGACATTGTTAAATTTTTAGAAATTATATCTTATCATAATTGATTTTTTCCTTACTAAATAAATTAATTGCATTAATTAATTCTTGGCATACAATTTTAACTTCTATTTCTGTCATTTTTATACTGGTCGGTAGACTAATCCCTGAATATGCAAGGTTAATAGAATTAGAAATATCATTATTACAATATTTTTTATATGGGGGCATTTCGTTTAATGGATAAAAACAGGGACGAGTTTCAATGCCCCTTGCTAATAAGTAGTCTATGATTTCATCTCTGAAGGTTTTAATATTATCGCTTAAGAAAATAGTAAATAGCCAATAAGAGCTTTGAACATCTGGGGATATTTTTTGAAGTTTTATACTATTGTTTGATGAAAGGTATTTTATATATAAATTAGAAATAATTATCTTTGCTTTTATAAATTCATCTATTCTCTCAATTTGCCCTAAACCTAAAGCTGCCTGAATATTTGTCATTCTAAAATTAAAACCTAGTTCATCATGCCAGTACCTTTTTTGAGGATCCATTCCATGTGAAGAGAGTTTTTTTGCCTTGAAGTAAGAATTTTGATCTTTAAAGCAAACCATCCCTCCTTCTCCAGTTGTGATGAGTTTATTTCCAAAAAAACTAAATATTGCAGCATCGGAATATATTCCAACATGTTTTTCTTTATATCTAGTTCCTAATGCCTCTGCACAATCTTCAATAATAAGAATTCCTGTCTCCTCTCTCAGTTTATAAAAATCATCTAAATTGCATGCATTGCCATAAAGGTGTACGAGTAAAATTGCTTTTGTTTTATCTGTAATTGATTTTTTTACAATCTCAATATCAACACATGCACTATCGGAATTTACATCAACTAAAATAGGAGTAGCTTTTGAGTGTATGATTGAATTTATTGACGCTGCAAATGTAAAGTTAGGTACTATTACTTCATCATTTAAATCAATCCCTAAAGTTGTAAAAGCCAATTGCAAGCCAGTAGTTCCACTTGATACACAAAGAGAGTAATTAAATCCCAACTTTTGATTAAAAGTATTTTGAAATTTATTAACATAACTACCAATTGACGAAACCCATCCTGAGTTAAGGCAATCATTCACATAATCTAATTCTTTCCCACTAAAGTCAGTACTTATTAATGGAATTATATGTAATCTATCTTGTGATACATAATCCACTAATTTATTTGTTTTATCAACTACAGGAATTACCTTAAATTTTTGTACTTTTTCTTGTGCTTCATTAAGAGTAAATCCAGTTTTTAGAAAAGAAAAATCCTTAAGAACAAGTTGATTTAATTTTGTATCTAATGTCTTACCATTTAATAGAAATCTTCTTATATCTCCGTCTGTAATAACTCCTGCTAGTTTTTTAGATTTGTTAATTAAAAAACATAATCCTCTCTCATTCTTAGAAATAGCTTCCATCGCATCTCTTATTGATCCACTTAAAGAAATACCAAGATAATCTAAAGATGCCATACGTTTAATTTTGTCCAACTAAATAATTATTTACTAGTTTGTACTGATCTTTAAGTGATTTGATTGATTGTTTGTAAACTTCAAGAGTAAAAAAATCTGCGTCCTTGTTCAAATATTTCCAAAACCAAGAACCACTATCTATCCTATCATTGGTATCTTTTAAACCTTGATTTTCACTAAGATGATAAGCGGATATATTTTTTTTTAAATTTTTTAATGTTAACACAGGATTAAATTTCAAAGTATTAGCACTAACTTTTAAATGAGCAACATCTATTAAAAGCTTAACGCAAGAAGGTTTTATTTTTATGAATTCTTCCAAATCATCTTGGCTAGCTAGCAAAAATGGGTTTTCTCCAAATGCATTTAAATTTGTTTTTGTTACCACATTATTTTCAATATATATATTTATATTTTTATTCTTAGCATAATTTGTGATTTCATATAAATTTTTATAAAAAATGCTTTTACTTTCTTCTAAGGGGATAAGATTTTTTTTTGAGCTAACTGTCTTTCCTAATTCTGATACTTTTGGGTCAATACGGAATCCTGCATGAATACTATATTCTTTAATACCAAGCGAATAACTAAGATCAATTGCTCTTATTACATGGTTGATACTTTTTTTACTAACTTCATTATCGGACGAAGCCAGATTTAAAACAAAACTTTGTTCAGGTGGGGGAAAATAATTATGAAATGAAAGGTTTGCAATTTTGTAAAAACTTAAAATATTTTCTTCAAAAGAAGGATCATATTTACCTCCTGATAATTCAATGTTGTGTATATCATTTTCGACCATCATTTGTACAATCTCCAAGGCAGTATTGCTTTTAAATCCTCCTGTAGAAATATTAATTTTTTTCATTTATCTTCGCTGGAATACCAATCCAAGTTTTATCAGGGATTACAATATCATTTATTACTGTAGCACCAGCACCTATTACAGAATTAGGCGCAATCCTTAAATTATCAATAATTGTAGCTCCAGCCCCGATAAAAGAATATTTACTAATAGATACTCTTCCACAAATAGTTGCATTAGGTGCTATTTGACAGCCATCAGAAATTAATGTCTCATGTTCTATTACTGAACTTGTATTGATAATGCAATCTTTTCCAATAACCGAATTAGGCCCAATATATACTAAATTTCCTATAAAATTTCCATTTGATAACTTTGCCGTATTATCTATGACAGATGATTTACTTATTAAATTGGGTGTTTGATAATTTAGCTCTCTTGCTTTTTTTAAAATGTTAAATCTTTTTTTATTATCGCCAACTGCGCAGTATATATTAATACACTTAACTTCTAAGTCTCTAATATCTTTACATCTTATTACTTCAATATTTGAGATCTCTTTTTCTTCTAAGTGATCTCCTATATCGATAATTTTTATTGAGTTTAAGCTTGCCGATTCTTTTAGTATGTTAATAACAGATCTACAATGTCCTCCTGCTCCTATAATATAATTTCTGATATTCATTATTTAATTTCAGCTAAATTAATTGGGAAGTCAATATCTAAATCCTTACTAAACTTTTTACCTATTATTTCAAAAAGATGAGAGGCTTCTAAACCTTTTTCATTTCTTTTTAAAGTAACGTTTTCTAGTGAAATAAGTTCAGAACGTTTTACTTTATTTTTCGTGACAATTTTCTTTCTCGCGATTGATCTCATTTCAAGTTCCTCTGGTTGACAAGTTTTTTTTGGCTTGCCGAGCATCATCTCAGATTCACGTAAATTGGCAACAAAAGTTTTCATCTCTCTTGGGTTAAGAGAAGATATATGATCGGGCCCTGTATCTTTTGTGTCTAAAGTAAAGTGCTTTTCTATTACTGATGCACCGAGACTTATTGCAATTGAACTACTTATTGAGTTTGTCGTATGGTCGGAAAATCCTACTTTCGTTTTGTATAAATCTTTTAAGAGTGAAACACATTTTAAATTTAATGAATGATTGGAGCAAGGATAATTAGATACGCAATGCAAAAGACATATTTGATTTTTGTTATATTTTTTATAAAAGCCTAGGCAATTATTGATTTCTTTTTCATTTGCCATGCCTGTTGAAATAATTACATCTTTGCCAGTGGACGCTATGGTTGAGTTCAAAAGTGGGTCAATGATATCAGCAGAAGCGACTTTAAATATTTTCATCCCTATTTTATCTAAGAAATCAACTGCGATTGAATCATAAGGGGTTGATATGAAGTCTATTTTATTTGTTTCACATGCGTTTTTAATAATTATAAATTCTTCATCGGACAACATTAAATCTGACAGCATTTCATATTGAGACCGTTCTTTATCATCGTTTTTAATTTGATAACTTATTTTTCGAGTGTTTTTACAAATTAATCTATCTGCATTAAAAGTTTGAAATTTAACTGCATCACATTGGGAATTTTTAGCCTCTTCAACAAGTTTAATAGCTTTTTCAATTGATCCATTATGATTCACCCCTGCTTCAGCAATAATATATGAGTTTAAATCTGAATTTTTAAACATATATTTTTCTTATCTATTAAGTATATTATATTTATAATGACCATCCGTCATCAATAATTAAATTCTGCCCATTGATAGCTGAAGAATCTTTGGATAATAAAAATAATATTGTAGAAGTGATATGAGAAGAACTTAACATTCCTATATTGTTGCAATCATTTTTATAATTTTTTATAAAACTATCGGGCTGTTTATCTTTTATGCCTCCTGGACTTATGCAATTTATTCTCATGCCCTTACCTTTGTAATACTTGGCAAGCCATTTAGTTATGGATATTATTCCAGATTTAATAGCTGCATATTCGATAGGAGATGTCATATCTGTGTCTAAATAATGATTAAACTTTGGAGCACTTATTCCTTGGATAGAAGAAATGTGTATAAGATGCCCCTTCCGCCTTGATAAAAAATATTTAGTTATTTCTTTAGAAAATAAAATTGCACTACCAAGTTGATTATAAAGATCTTCTTTTAAGAATTTCTCGTTTAATTCTTCAAATTTATTTGGCCAACCAATTGATTTAGGGTATGAAGCATGAACGGCAGCGTCAATCTGCCCACACTTACTAAGGGATTCACTAATGCAATTTGTAATACCTTTTTGTGAAGTTATATCTGACAAAATACAATAATGAATTTTATCCTCAAGACTTTTAGAAACACATTTTAAAGAATCTTCATTTATATCTGCAAGAATTGGGACCCAACCTCTTTTAGCAATATCAATTGCTAATTTTGAGCCAATCTTTCCTGAACCACCAGTTATTAGAACGTTCATCTTATTTCAATAATAATTAATCAGATTAACAGAGATCTTTCTGTTTTTTGTATAAATAATCTGCTATTTCAAAATCATATTCAGTATCAATATCTATTGATCTATTTTCAGGTATCTCTACTCCAATTGTATTCCCTTCCCACAATCCAGATGCAGTAAGAATAAAATCGGGTCTCGTAACATAAGCAATCGTACAAAGATCATAAACTTTAGGCGCATCTTGCCTCCTGTTAATTCTAATATTATTATTGACTGTTTTAATTGTTCCGGAATCATTTTTAAGAACCATATTAAACCATGGATTTCTTCTCGCATTTGTCATAGTCAAAACCATATCAATATTTTCTGTAAGAGAATTAAGACACTTAATAACGTCATTAGATTTTCTTAATGGAGAAGTAGCTGGAAGACTTATAAATTTATCAAATTCCCCATAATCTTGATGGACATATTTCACTGCATGAATCCATGAAAGCCATTCTGGGGATTGATCTGTTGCTAAATTATCGGGTCTTTTTATTATCTTAGCTCCATAATCTTTTGCAATAATTGCTATGTCTTCTGAATCAGTAGATACATAAACATTTTCTATCTCATTAATATTATTTGCTAGTTCAATGCTATGAGCGATTAGTGGTTTCTTGCCTAATTTAAGAATATTTTTATTAGGAAGACCCTTTGATCCTCCTCTAGCAAAAACAAAAGCAATTGTGCGGGAATTCATAAAAATTATCCTTTCAATAGGAATCTATGCATGTGAAATGAAATTAAGGGTTTTTTTACAAATTTAGTCTACAAGCTTGGTAAAAATTTCTTTTAATAAATTTTAATAGTTTAATAATCATAAGAATTTTTTTGTAATTAACTTTTAAAAAATTATGAAAACTTAAAAAATGTAAGAAACTTTTATCTAAATAAAGATATTTTCAATTTAACTATTAATTTTCTTTGGCAAAATATAAAAGCAATTTAAATATAAATCTAGATTAAAAACTATTCTTATTTTTTAAAATAATATCTTAAAAAATTCACCTTAAGTGACTTTTTTCGAATTTCTACCCTTAACTCATTAGGATCACTAGTCAAAATTTTAAAAAGTCTTTAATGTCTTTATTTTAGAGCTGGAGAGACATCTAAACTTTTGAATCTCTTTTTGAATTTTAGGGGTTAGAATTAATTATTAAAAGCTATAAAGTAATATGGTAATTACAGCAGTTATAAAATTAATCTTTTGATTCATGTTTTCACTGTTGTTTTACTATTTGGGGCCATAGCTCAGCTGGTAGAGCACCTGCATGGCATGCAGGGGGTCAGCGGTTCGAGTCCGCTTGGCTCCACTTATATTTGCTAGTCATATCA
>MDTB01209724.1_pt1 | contig 24830 bp, 25 predicted proteins | sample 811161 | NCBI WGS metagenome assembly MDTB01 (sample SAMN05326650, study PRJNA326480) | marine metagenome | isolation source: seawater | place: Mediterranean Sea | collected 2009
TTATTTTGAGTAATAAATTTGTCTTCAACTTTACAAATTACATCAACGATAGCGTTGCCAATTCCTAAGATTTTCATTTAATTACGCTTTTTTTACTTTAATTGGTTTTTTTCTATTGGGATAACAGCTTTTACAAATTTTACAAGTTATTCCATAGCAATCTCGGGCCTTACAGTATTCCCTTCCATACCAAATTATTTGCAAATGTAGTCTGTTCCAATATTTTTTAGGAAAAATTTTCTTTAAATCCTCTTCTGTCTGAACAACGTTTTTTCCATTTGTTAAGCCCCATCTCTGAGCAAGTCTATGAATATGAGTGTCCACTGGAAAAGCAGGAAATCCAAATCCTTGAGACATCACAACGCTAGCCGTCTTGTGACCAACTCCAGGCAATCGTTCTAACTCTTCGTAAGTTTTGGGCACCTTACCTTTGTATTCTTTAACTAAAGTTTTTGATAGATAGAATATACTTTTTGCTTTAACTCTAAATATCCCAATTCTTTTTATTAATCTTTCAATCTTTTTCCTACCAAGTTTAACGAAGTGTTTTGGTTTATTATATTTTGGATAAATATTTTTTGTAACATTATTTACATTTACATCTGTGCATTGAGCTGAGAGTAAAACAGAAACTAGTAATGTAAATATATTTCTGTAATTTAAAGGAATTGGGACCTTAGGATAAATCTTATTTAAGATCTTTAAAATAGTCTTAGATTTTTCTTTATTATTCACTTAAAATTTAAAAGATCTCTCATGGAGTAAAGGCCAGCTTTTTTATTTACTAACCATTTTGCAGCAGCTAAAGCTCCTTCAGAGTATAAAGCTCGATCAAAAGACTCGTGATTTAAAGTTACTATTTCTTTTCCACTTGAAAACTTTACTTCATGCTCTCCTACTACACTTCCTTTTCTTATGGAATTAAAATTAATTTTCTTACCATAAGGAAATGATTTTTTATTTAAATATTTTTTTCCTATCATACTGTAGAGATTTTTATTTTTTCCTGTGGAAATGCCCTCTCCAAGCATTAAAGCAGTACCTGAAGGATAATCTTTCTTTCCTTTGTGGTGAACTTCATAAACTTTACTTAAAAATTTTCTTCCTAATGATTTAGATGCAATTTCAGTTAAGTACATTAAAAGGTTTACACCTAAGCTCATATTTCCAGCTTTTAAAATAGGAATTTTTTTGGAGTAATTTTTAATTATTTTCTCTTCTTTTTTTGTAAAACCTGTTGTTCCAATTACAACTCTTTTTTTTTGTTGTGCAGCAATTTTTAAAACTTCTAAAGTACATTTAGGAATAGTGAAATCAATAATTATATCGGCTTTTTTAAATGCATTTGCAGTATTAAGTTCAAGCTTGAGGGCGCCTATCTTTTTATTTATTTTTTTGTTTTCTGTTAAAGACACTAATTTAAAATACTTATCCGATCTTGAGGACTTAATTAAATTTTGACCCATCCTCCCCATACACCCAGTAATTGATAATTTGATTTTTTTCATTTTTTAATAAGATAAATAATTACAATAATAACAAGCACAATTATACTCCAAATAGATAGATTTTTCATAAATTGTTTAATCTTGTTATTACTAGACAAAAACCCTGGTAAGACTAAAGCAAGCACAGCAATTAAAAAAATTGCTGACATTATCTGATTAGTTTCCATTTAAATTATGAACTTTTCCAAAATTTTTTAGCTTTTTCGAAAAATGTTTTTATAACTGGATCGGGTTTGTTGGCTTCTATTTCATTAAACTCTTCCAATATTTCTTTCTGCCTTTTTGAAAGTGCTGTAGGTACCTGTGTAACAATTCTTATATACAAATCACCAAATATACTTCTTCTTAAAACTGGCATTCCTTTTCCTTTCAATCTAAATTGTTTTCCATGTTGAGTGCCTCCAGGAATTTTAATTTTTGACTTACCACCATCAATGGATGGGACTTCAACAGTTATACCGAGTGCAGCGCTTGAAAATGATATTGGCAGCTCATAATATAAGTTTTCTTCTGATCTTTTAAAAATATTATGATTTTCAATTGATATAAATAAATAAAGATCACCGCTAGAACCCCCTTTAGATCCAGCTTCACCTTTACCTGATAATCTTATTCTAGTTCCATCATCTACTCCTTTTGGAATTTTTACTGTTACATTCTCACTTCCTTGAGTTTTTCCATTCCCATTGCAGTTTTTACAAGGATCTCCAATAGTTTCTCCATACCCACTACATTGAGGGCAAGTTTGTTGGATTGTAAAGAAACCTTGGTTAGTTCTAACTTTACCTCTTCCAGAACAATAATTACATTTTACAGGTTTAGACCCTTTTGCCGCTCCACTACCAGAGCATGATGAACATCTTTTATATGTTGTGTATTTAACATTTTTTTCTAAACCTTTATAAGCTTCGTCTAAACTTATACTAACATCATATCTTAAATCATTTCCTCTATTGCTGGATCTTCTTGGCGAGCTTCCACCTCCAAAGTCGCCAAAAAAATCTTCAAAAATATCTGAAAAAGACGAAGTATCAAAACCACCAAATCCTTGTCCACCTCCCCCTGAGCCTTCGAAAGCGGCATGACCAAATTGATCGTAGTTAGCTTTCCTTTTTTCATCAGAAAGTATGTGGTATGCCTCACTAGCTTCTTTAAATTTTTCCTCGGATGATTTATCACCCTTTGTTTTATCTGGATGATATTTTAGAGCTAATTTACGATACGCTTTTTTGACTTCATCTTTAGATGCTGATTTATTAACACCTAAGACATCATAATAATCTCTTTTTGCCACAGGACGTCTCCTTTAATATTATCTTAGGCGCTTTTTTCTTTGTCTTCTTCTTTTTCTTTTTCTTTTACGTCTTCGAAATCTGCATCTACAACGTTGTCTTTGTCTTCAGGTTTATTTTGATCTTTGTTATCAGTTTTTGCATCGGGTTTCTGCTGACTTTTATACACTGCTTCTCCCAGTTTCATAGAAACTTGAACTAAACTCTGAGTTTTTTTCTTGATATCATCTACGTCAGTACCTTCTAAAGATTTTTTTAGATCTGAAATTCCATTCTCAATAGCCTTTTTATCTTCTGCACTTACTTTATCTCCGTGCTCTTTAAGACTCTTCTCAGTAGAAAATACTAAACTATCTGCCTGGTTTCTAGCATCAACTGAGTCTCTTTTTTTCTTATCAGCTTCTTTATTTGCTTCTGCATCCTTGACCATTTTTTGTATTTCTTCCTCTGAAAGACCTCCTGAAGCTTGTATTTGGATTTTTTGCTCTTTTCCTGTGCCTTTATCTTTTGCTGATACATTAACAATTCCATTAGCATCAATATCAAAAGTAACCTCAATTTGAGGAGTGCCTCTTGGTGCAGGTGCTATGCCAACTAATTCAAAGTTTCCAAGAATTTTATTATCTGCTGCCATCTCCCTTTCACCCTGCAACACTCTTATAGAAACTGCAGGTTGATTATCTTCTGCAGTTGAAAAAACTTGGCTTTTTTTTGTAGGTATAGTTGTATTTTTTTCTATTAATTTTGTTGATACTCCACCAAGGGTTTCGATACCAAGAGATAGAGGAGTGACATCTAGTAAGAGTACGTCCTTCACATCGCCTTGTAAAACACCTCCTTGAATAGCTGCACCCATAGCTACAACTTCGTCTGGATTAACGCTTTTGTTTGGTTCTTTTCCAAAAAAGTTTTTAACTGTTTCTATAATCTTAGGCATTCTCGTCATACCACCAACTAAAACAACTTCATTTATTTCAGCGGCTGAGAAACCTGAATCTTTTAAGGCTGTTTTACAAGGCTCCAGAGTTCTATCAACTAAAGACTGCACTAAAGCTTCTAACTTAGCTCTAGTAAATTTTAGATTTAAATGTTTTGGCCCGGATTTATCTGCAGTAATAAATGGAAGATTTATTTCAGTTTGAGCTGCAGAAGAAAGTTCAATTTTTGCTTTTTCAGCTGCTTCTTTTAATCTTTGTAAAGCAAGTTTGTCTGATTTTAAGTCAATACCGTTGTCTTTTTTAAATTCTGTTGCAAGATACTCCACAATAGAGTCATCAAAATCTTCACCACCTAAAAATGTATCACCATTAGTAGATTTAACTTCAAAAACTCCGTCTCCAATTTCTAAAATTGAAATATCGAAAGTACCGCCACCTAAGTCATAAACTGCAATTTTTTGACCGCCTTTTTTATCTAAACCATAAGCAAGAGAAGCTGCAGTTGGCTCATTAATAATTCTTAAAACTTCAAGTCCAGCAATTTTTCCTGCATCTTTTGTGGCTTGTCTCTGAGAGTCGTTAAAATAAGCTGGAACAGTAATAACAGCTTTAGTGACTGCTTGACCTAAATATTTTTCAGCAGTCTCTTTCATTTTTTGCAACACAAAAGCAGAAATTTGAGACGGAGAATATTTTTTACCTTTACCTTCCACCCAAGCATCTCCGTTATCGGATTTTATGATTTTATAAGGTACTTTTGAAATATCTTTTTGGACAGAGGGACCATCAAACTTCCTGCCAATTAATCTTTTAACAGCATAAATGGTATCAACTGCGTTGGTAACTGCTTGTCTTTTTGCCGGTTGACCAACAAGTTTCTCCTCTTTTTCTAAAAAAGCCACAACAGATGGAGTTGTTCTTGCGCCTTCCACATTTTCTAATACTTTAGCTTGTGTGCCATCCATTATTGCGACACAAGAATTTGTTGTTCCTAAATCTATTCCTATTACTTTGCTCATAAATTTTATATCCTTTTAAATAACAACTCTTATATGGGTGTTTTTTTCCTCTCTACAAGGTTATTTATCCTCTTTTTTTTCTTCATTTTCGTTACTTTTACTTACTTTTTTCTTTGCTACGCTTACAAGAGCAGGTCTTAGAAGTCTATCCCCAATCATATATCCAGCTTGAATCTCTTGTAAAATTATTCCTGGTTCCACATTTACATTCTCTATTTCGGACATAGCTTGGTGTAAATTTGGGTTAAATTTTTTTTTATCTGTATCAATTTTCTTTATCTTATTTCGTTCAAATATTGATATTAAGTCCTTTTCGATAATCGTAATATTTTCTATAAATTTTCCTAAATCTTTATTTTCTTTTAATGTTTCATCATTTTTTATTGCTTCTTTTGCCCTATGTAAATTATCTAAAATAGCTAAACTTTCTTTTGCAAAATTAAAAGATCCAAATTCAAAAGCATCCTTAATTTCTTTTTCAAATCTACGTCTTTGATTTTCTATTTCTGCTAATGATCTTAATAATTTATCCTCAGACTCTTTGAGCTTTTCTTCAACAGATCTCTCTTCTTTTGAATCAGAAGCTTCCTGCTTAGATTGAATTTCCTCTGGTTTTTCCGCTTCATTTTTGACATCTGTGCTCATAATACTTGGTATATAATACCTAATAATAAAATTACTAGATGTTTATGAAAAAAATATTAATCGGTACCCACAATTCAGGAAAATTTAAAGAATTAAGCTTTTTGTTATCAAATAAAATAAAAAAGATATCTCCGCAGACACTAAGAATCAAAAGTCCACGAGAAACTGGCAAAACTTTTCCAGCAAATGCGAAATTAAAAGCTAAGTATTTTGCTAAATATACTAATTTGCCTGTCATTTCCGATGACTCTGGTTTGTGTATTAAATCTCTTAAAAATAAACCTGGTATTTATTCTGCACGTTGGGCAAAAAAATATGGGAATTTCGATAAAGCAATGAAATTTATTTTAAAGAAAATGGCTAAAAAAAAAGATAGATCTGCCACATTTGTTTGTAGTTTAGCTCTAAAATTACAAAAGAAAAAAGTAATATCTGTGACTGGAAAAGTTAAAGGCCTGATTTCATTTAAGATAAAAGGAAAAAAAGGTTTTGGATATGATCCAATCTTTATTCCAAATAAAAAATTAATCACTTTTGGTCAAATGAAAAAAGATAAGAAAATTAGAATGGACCACAGATATATAGCTTTTAAAAAACTTAAAAAAAAAATTAAAATTTTATAAATTTTTTATTTTCTGCTTTATAAATATTTAAATCTTGCATTGTTTTTTTATTTTTAAAAGAAAAAGTTCCTATTTTACCTTTAATTTTACCTTTAAACGAAAAATCATTAACAGAATTTATCTTACCATTTTTTTTCCATGTATAATAAATTAAACCTAATGCATCATAGGTTAAAATTGTAATCTCATTAGGATAATTTTTAAAAACTTTAAAATAATTATCTTTATATTTTTTAAATTCTTTATAGTTAACAGAGGGATAGTATAATTTTTTTACTGTATTCTCATAAAAAATGCTCTCATCAAACCATTGATTTACAGTTGAAAATAAAACTTTTTTTTGATCCACATCCGTAAAAACTAGCGAGGTTAATACGCTTTTTAAACTGCTACCAAAATCAATAATTATAACAGAATCAAAACTTACATCACCTAAAGTATATTTCTGTTCAAGTCTATCTAATTCACGTTTCGATTGTTCATCCTCTTTGTCCTCAAACATTTTTTTTCTTAATTTAAGATTTCTTTTTCTTTGAGAGTAATTTGTAAGTATTTCAATCTCTCCAGTTAATATTTTTGGATCTGGATTGTACTTAAAAAACCTATAATTTTTTAATTCTAAATTTTTTAGTTTTTCATCAATTAAATCTGTGTATTGGTTATTAGGTATAAGTATGACAGTTTTATTTTTTTTTTGTTTTTTTATGAAGTTGATTAAAGCTATCATTTGGGACTCTAGACTTATACCAATACTAATTATGTTATCTTGAAAATCTGGATTTATATTTGAAGGCGATATAAAGACTAAATCTTTAAACTTTTTTACTTCGTTAAAATCTTTGTAATTTATAGGTCCAATTATAATTTTAGCCCCTTTGGATTTTATCTCCCTAACGGCATTATTTAGTTTTTCAGGATCATCAAATCCAGAGTCTCTAGGTATTAATAAAACATTTTCATCATCAATTTCTTTTAGAGCTAGCTGAAGAGAGTAAAGTAGCGAGTTTCCAAGGCTTTTATATTCTCCACTTAAAGGCGCCAACAAGCCAATTTTTAGAACATTACTATTTTCATTACTTAATAGATTAGAATTAAAAAAAACCAAGATATAAGTTATTATTAGTATGATTCTATTTTTCATTTTATGAACTTATCTATAAATAGCTTATATATTGTTTCAACCCCCATTGGAAATTTAGATGATATAACTATTAGGGCTATAGAGATATTAAAAAATTCAGACATAATTCTTTGCGAAGACACTAGACACTCTTTAAAGTTACTTAATCATTTCAAAATTAAAAAAACATTAATTTCATATCACAAGTTTAATGAAAAAAAAGAACTTGCAAAAATTATAAAATATATAAATGAAGGCAAAATTTTGTCCCTTATATCTGATGCGGGTACCCCACTGATTTCGGACCCAGGTAAGTTATTAGTTAAAACTTGCATTGATAAAAAAATAAAAGTTATACCTATACCTGGAGTTTCTTCAATTACTGCATCAATGAGCATTTCTGGTTTTAGTGATCAGTTCCTTTTTTATGGATTTTTACCTAAAACTGAAAAGGAACTTCAAAAAGTATTATCATCGTTATCTAATATCGCTTTTTCTCAGGTGTTTTTTATAACGGCAATAAAAGCAAATTTTTATTTAAAAATGATAAAAAAATTTTATAAAGGACGAAGAATATTAATTGCAAGAGAGATTACAAAATTACATGAAACATTTTACAGAGGAAATATTGATGAAATAAATATGTTCAAAACTGGAATTAAAGGTGAGTTAACTCTTGTAATATCAGAAAAAAATATTAAAGATAAAATTTTTGATGAGGCAGATATTCGAAAAAAAGCAAAATTATACTTGAAAAAATATACTTTAAAAGATGTTGTTGAATTATTATTTAAGTCAGAAAAAATGTATAAGAAAAAAATTTATCAAATTTGTTTAGAAATAAAAAAAAATGAAAAGTTTAATTAGTATATTTTTAATTTTCTTATTAGCATCATGTACTACCGCTGGTAGGTTTGGAGCAGGAGTTGATATTACTTTTGATCCAAGAACAATTGGAATGCAAATTGATGACACTATTATGCAAAAAAACTTAAATGCCAGGTTAGCACTTGCTGAAAAAAAATATTTTCTAACAATTCAATCAGAAGTAATTGATGGTAGAATATTCTTGTCTGGTAAGGTCGATAATCCAGAAGAAAAAATTAAAATTACAAAAATGGCATGGGAAACAAAAGGAGCTAGGTCAGTTAAAAATGCGATAAGCATTAAAGGTCAAAGTAATTTTAAAAGCACAGCAAAAGATATTTTGATAACAAGCCAACTAAGAACGTCTTTGATATTAAATAAAAAAACGAAATCAAGAAATTATACTTTAGAGACAATAGATAAAAATGTTTATATTTTTGGAATTTCAATGTCAGAAGACGAAAAAAAAGAAGTTATTAGAGAGGCAAATCAAATTTATGATGTTAAAAAAGTTATACCTTCAATATATTTGATATCTGAACTTAGCCGAAATAAACTTTAAAATTAATATTCAATAACATGTGATGAATAAGCTGCGATTGAAGCGAGATTCAAAATATCTGATGTACTTGATCTTAAAGGAGCAACTTCGATTGGGAGCCCTAAGCCTATCAAAAGAGGACCAATCAATTTAGCCCCACCAAAAACTTTCATCATTTTTGTTGATATCGCTGCACTATGTAAAGCAGGCATTATAAGTATATTTGCATTACCAACAATTTTTGAAAAAGGATAGGTTTCTTTATAAATTGGATTTAAAGCAACGTCTGGCTGCATTTCTCCATCAAAATCAAAATCAACATTTTCATTCTTAAGCAAATCAATAGCATCTCTTACATGTTTAGTATTTTTTGAAACAGGATTTCCAAATGTGGAGTGGGATAAAAAAGCTACTTTTGGATCAAATCCAAAAAGTCTTGCCACTCGAACACAAGACTTTGCTACATTAACTAATCTTTGAGACGAAGGAAAATCCTGAACATTGGTATCTGCTACCAAAACTGTTTTTCCTTTGGAATTTATCATGGTCATACCAAAAATTTCTTCTCCCGGCCTTGGGTTAACAACTTTTTTTAATTTCACAATTGATGCAGCATAATGTCTTATATTACCGGTTACCATTGCATCAGCATCTTTACATGCAATCATCGAAGCACCCCAAGCTATACGGTCATTTCTGACTAATCGATCCACATCTCTCTCTAACTGTCCCTCTCTTTGTAATTTTTTGTATAAGTGTTTAACATATTTCTCTCTCTTTTCTCTATTTGTAGAGTTAACTATTTCGATTTTATGATTTTCATCTAAACCAATTTTCTTTAATTGCTCTTTAATTCTTTTTTCAGCTCCAATTAAAATAGGTGTACCTAGTTTATTTTTTCCAAATTCAATTGCAGCCTTAAGCATGTTTTCATCTTCCCCTTCAGCAAATATTACTCTTTTTGGGTTTTTTCTAACTTTAGCATTGATACCTTGCATTAATGACATTGAGGGATCTAAACGATTAGTTAATTGATCTTTATATAAATCTAAATCAGAAATTTTTTTCCTTGCAACTCCACTTTTCATAGCAGCCTGTGCAACTGCAGCTGGAATTACACTTATTAATCTAGGATCAAATGTAGAAGGAATAATATAATCTTTACCATATTTTGGCCTATCGCCACCATAAGCAGAAACTACTTCATCAGGAACATCTTCTCTTGCTAATAAAGCAATTGCTTTTGCAGCCGCTACTTTCATTTCCTCGTTTATTTCTTTTGCTCTAACATCAAGTGCTCCTCTAAATATATAAGGAAATCCTATTAAATTATTTACTTGATTTGGATAATCTGATCGACCTGTTGCTACTATAGCGTCGGACCTTACTTCATTTATTATTTCTGGCTTAATTTCTGGATCTGGATTAGCGCATGCAAAAATTATTGGATTCTTGGCCATAGATTTTATCATTTCTTTTGACACAACATCTTTAGCAGATAAACCTAAAAATACATCCGCACCTTTCATAGCATCTTCTAAAGTTCTCAATTTAGTATTTGATGCAAAAGAAGATTTAAACTGATCTATATTTTTTCTACCTTTATAAATTACTCCTTTGCTGTCACACATAATTATGTTTTCATTTTTAACACCTGAACTTATGAATAAATTTGTGCAAGCTTGGGCAGATGCACCTGCCCCATTAATTACAACTTTAACGTTTTTGATATTTTTCTTGCTTACATCTAAGGCATTTATAAGTGCAGCCAATGTAATTATTGCAGTACCATGCTGATCATCATGAAAAATTGGTATATCTAGAATATTCTTAAGTTTTTGCTCTATTATAAAACAATCTGGAGCTGCTATGTCTTCGAGGTTAATTCCTCCGAACGTACCACCAATATTTTTAATTGTTTCAACAATCGAGTCAACATTATTACTGTTTATTTCAATATCTATAGAGTCAATATCAGCAAACCTTTTAAATAATACTGATTTACCTTCCATTACTGGTTTAGAGGCTAAGGACCCAAGGTTACCTAAACCTAAAATTGCAGACCCATTACTTATGACGGCAACTAAATTCCCTTTGCTGGTATAGTCGTAAGCTAATTCTGGATTTTTAGCTATTTCTTTAACTGGAGCGGCTACGCCAGGAGAATACGCCAAAGATAAGTCTCTTTTAGTGATTAGAGGCTTAGAAGAATGTATCTCAATTTTGCCTGACTTTCCTTTAATATGAAAATCTAGAGCTTCTTTATCTGAATAGTGATCAATTTTGGATTTTTTTGTCATCTAAAAATGTGTATGTAATATAATTGTAATATTGCATTTATTATTTGTAATTTGTGGCTTAATTTTGAATTAATATGAACTTGTTATCGTCGACATATGTGTTTAGTTTTTTTACTTTATTAAGTAGATTATTAGGTTATCTCAGAGATATATTAATTGCAATATTTTTAGGTGCTTCTATTTTTGCTGATGCTTTCTTTGTAGCTTTTAGACTTCCTAACACGTTTAGACGTCTTTTTGCAGAAGGGACGTTTAATGCAGCTTTTATTCCAAGCTATGTTTCAGCCAAGTCAGACAGTAAAAAAAAGGGCAAAAAATTTGCTGATGATGTTTTTAATATATTAATCTTAATTTTATTTTTAATAATACTCATTGTAGAAATATTTACTCCTTACGTCGTAAATATTATTGCTCCTGGTTTTGAGGAAAACACTCAGAAATTTAATCTTGCAGTTGAGTTTACAAGAATAACATTCCCTTTTTTATTATTTGTAAGTTTATCTTCTTTTTTTTCAGGAATATTAAATTCTAATAACAAATTTGCTGCAGCAGCAGCTGCACCAATTTTTCTTAATATTATTTTGATATTTAGTTTAATTATATCATATTTGCTTAAATTAGATTTTGCCAAACAATTATCTTATGGAGTTACTCTAGCTGGAATAATTCAATTTATATTTTTATTTTTTTTTACAAAAAAGTTTTATAAGCCTACGCTTGAATTTAAGATTAAAATAAACAGTAAAGTTAAATTTTTTTTTAAAAAGTTATTACCGAGTATCTTATCCTCTGGAGTTACGCAAATAAATATTTTAGTAGGAACAATAATAGCATCATTTGAGTCTGGTGCTGTTTCTTACTTGTATTATGCAGACCGTATTTATCAAATTAATTTAGCTTTAGCAGGTATAGCTGTTGGGACAGTTTCATTGCCAGCTTTGTCAAATGCTTTTAAGAAAAAAAATATTTCTATGATTTCAAAAATACAAAATAAATCAATTGAATTATCTCTTTTATTATCGATTCCTGCTAGCTTAGGTTTGATTATCGCTTCAGATGAAATTGTCAGTGCTTTATTTGGATATGGATCTTTTAGTTTAGAAAGTGCTCAAATGACAGCATCAGCATTAAAGTTTTTTGGTTTTGGCGTACCTGCTTTTGCTTTAATAAAAATCTTATCTAATTTCTTTTTTGCTAGAGATGATACTAAGACACCTTTTTACATTTCATCATTTGTTGTTTTACTAAATATTTTTTTAAGTGTTACTTTTTTTGATGAATATGGTTTTATAATTATTCCAATCGCTACTTCAATTTCAACTTGGACTGGTGTTTTAATTTATTGTTTTGTCTTAAGTAAAAAAAATTCTTTATTACTTAAAAGTTTTTTAATAAAAAATATAATAAAGATAATTTTAATTACAATTTTAATGACATTTATACTTGTCTTTGCATTGGATTTTTATTCAAATTATCTTGATTATTCATATAAGTTTAAAGCGGTATATTTATTGTTAATAGTTGGTTTTGTTGCAGTTTTTTATTTGATAACGTGTTATTTTGTTGGAATATTAAAAACAAAGAATTTTAAAACAAATTAAAATGATTAATAAAAAGTTAGTTTTTTCAGGTGTTCAACCTACAGGAAATCTTCATTTAGGTAATTATTTAGGAGCGATTAAAAATTTTGTTTTATTACAAAAAGAATTAAATTGTATTTACTGTGTCGTAGACCTTCACGCTATAACTGTTTTTCAAAATCCAAAAGAACTTATGAAAAACACATTAGAAACAGTCGCAAGTTTTATAGCAACAGGACTTGATCCAAATAAAAGTATTATATTTAATCAATCATCAGTATCTGCTCATTCTGAATTAGCTTGGATATTTAATTGTGTTTCTCGAGTCGGATGGTTGAATAGAATGACTCAATTTAAAGATAAAGCTGGGTCAAATAAAGAAAAAGCTAGCGTTGGTCTTTATATATATCCAAATTTAATGGCTGCAGATATATTATTATATAAAGCCACACATGTTCCAGTAGGAGCTGATCAAAAACAACATTTAGAATTAGCTAGAGACATTGCTCAAAAATTTAATAAAGATTTTAATTGTGAGGATTTTTTTCCTTTGCCGGAGCCCCTTATTCTTAAAAATATTTCCAGAGTAATGAGCTTGAGGGACGGTACAAAAAAAATGAGCAAATCAGACGAATCTGATTATTCAAGAATTAATTTAAAAGATAGCCCTGATGAAATTATTAAAAAAATTAAAAAAGCAAAATCTGGTTCTGAACCCATTCCAGATAATTTAAAGTCATTGGAAGAAAAACCTGAAGCATTAAACCTTCTCAATATTTATACAGAAGTTTTGAAATCAAACCTAGAAAAAACGATAAATGAAATGGCTGGAAAAGAGTACTCTTTTGTCAAAAATAAATTAACAGAACTCTTGATAAGTGAAATATGTCCTATTGGTAAAGAAATTAAAAAATTGATCAATGATGAGACACATTTACGAGAGGTATTGAATAAAGGCGCTGAAAAAGCTAGAATTATAGCTGAGGAAAACCTTAAAAATGTTCGTGAAAAAGTAGGTTTGATATAATATAAATTTTTTATGATACAAGTTGAAAATACACCAAATCCCGAGTCTCTTAAATTTTTATCAGAGCAAATAATTTCTGAAACAGGGACCGAGGAGTTTCAAAAAAGCGATATAGAAAATATATCAAATGCTTTTATAAAAGAATTATTAAATTTTAAAGGAGTTGAGTTAGTTTTATTGTCAAAAAATTTTTTAAGTGTAAAAAAAGATAAAACCGTTTCTTGGAATGAGCTAAAACCAATGGTTATTTCTCACTTAAATCACTATTTTGAAAATAATAAAAATCCGATATTAGAAACAAAAAATAATTTGAAAAAAAATGTCAGCGCTGGAGATGATGAAACTATTGAAAAAATAAAAGAGGTTTTAGATACTAAAATTAGACCTGCAGTGGAAAAAGATGGGGGAGATATTAAATTTAAATCTTTTAAAGCTGGAGTAGTAAAAGTTGAGCTTCAAGGAAGTTGTTCAGGTTGTCCTAGCTCATTAGTAACTCTTAAACAAGGTGTGCAAAATTTATTAAAACACTATGTAAAAGAGGTGAATTCAGTCGAAGCTAGCTAAAATGAAAAAAAATTTAAGTTATAAAGATAAACTCATTGAACTTGCTCAAATTTATGATGTTAAAGAAATCAAAGAATATTTAAAAAGAAGAAAAGAACTAACTACAGGTCAATTAGAATTAATTTTAAGAAAAAATAAGATAGTCATACCAAAAGATTTCAAAACAAATTTTATTAAAGAAAATTTTTATAAACCACTATCAAAAGTTACCAAGCAAATTGATGATTTGAAAATAGATAGTTCAAAAAAAGTTGCAAAACTTTCTAGGCAAGTAGTTTATTTAAAAGAGGATAGTTCCAGATCTGTTTCAAATTTCTTTTATAATTTATGGAGGACTTTAGGTAATATAGGTATTGCAGTTTTAAACGTTTTTCCTTTAATAGGTAAAACATTTTACAAATTTTTTGGTGATTTCTTGACTAACACCCTCAACGCGATCTACGAACAGCAAATTAATAAAAAAAAAATAGGACAATCTTTAGTAGTTGTTTTTATAATAACAGGTATTTTTACAATTATATTTTCTGGAATTTCAACATTTAATAAAGAGGAAACACAGTTAGAAAAAGAAGCAATAATAAAAACGGAAACAAAAATTAAAAAAGAGGTAAAAAAACCTAATTTAGAGGAAAAAAAAGAAATAAAAAAACCTAAAGCTGAAGTAAAAAAAGAAAAAATTCCAGAATTAATTTTACCAGACTTAAATTTAAAAACAGCGACTGTTTTAAACCTATTCGAAGATGTAGATTATAATTTAAAAACAGTAAGATTTGAAAAAGTAGTAAAGCCTATATATTTTACTCAGTTTCCTAAAGATCTTGATGAAATACAAAGTGTAAAGTTAAAAAAGGAAACATTTATCAAAATTGTTTTACCACTAATCGTTGCCGAAAATGAAAAGATATTAGAGGATAGATATAAACTTAATAAGATCGTTGCAAAAAAAATGACAACAGATGAAGAAAAACAATGGTTAAGACAAAAATTTTTGGAGTATAAAGTTAAAAAAGGAAATGTAGGTGAATTAAAAATTAGAATGGATATAATACCTACTTCAATTGCCTTGGCACAAGCTGCAAAAGAGAGTGGTTGGGGCACATCTAGATTTGCGTTGGAGGGCAATGCAATTTTTGGTCAATGGACTTGGAATGGAAAAGGTATTGAGCCATTATTTAAAGATAAGTCTAAAAGTCATAAAATTTTAAGATTCCCAATTTTAAGAGCTTCTGTAAAAGCTTATAAAAATAATTTGAACACACATAAAAGTTATACAAAATTTAGAGAAAAAAGGAACAATCTTAGAATAAAAAACAAAAAAATTAACGGTCTGGAATTAACAAAAACTCTTGGAAGTTATGCGCAAACAGGGAGTGAATATACAAAAATTTTATCTCAAATTATTGTTCAGAACAGGTTAACAGATTTTGAACCTGTAAGATTAGCAAGTTCTGTCAAAAAACAAGAACTAGATTTATAAGTTATCTATCTGCTAAAACAAATTGAATGCCTAACCATCTCCAGTAACCATCTTTTTCTCTTAAAGAACAATTTATTCTACCTCTCTCACCTAAAAACTTTTCATCTATATTAATTTTAAGAGAATAATCGCTTATAAAATTAATTTTCGAATTTCGCCATTTATTCCCTTCGTTTGAATAACAGTTGAGAGATTTTAAGTTATTAATATTATTATAAAACTCAATTTTTACTTTTGGTGGATTATTATTTTTTAATAAAAATCTTTCCTCTGGAAAAATCTTTTTAAATTTTAATGGAAGCGTTTTGGTTATTGTAACAAATCTTTTGATCTCACCGTATTTTTCATTAATTGGGAATCTTGGTAGCTCGTAAAAATCTTTAGTCTCATCTATTACACCAGAGTGTTGACCAAGTGCATATTTAAATCCTAAAGATTTAATGAGTTCTTTAAATTCCAAACTATATTCACCAAATGGGTAAGAAAAAAAATTTGAATTATGTCCCATATTTTTCTTAAAAATATTAATTGATGTGACTATATCTCGTTTAATGGTTTCTAAATTTTCGTCAACTAAGTATTCATGTGTATGGCTATGATTTCCTATTTCAACAAAATCCTCTTTACTTATGTTTTTTATTTGTTCCCAATTCATATAACCGTTTGAACCAACCTCTCGGGTGCTTATAAATAAAATAAAAGGTATTTTTTTTTCTTTTAGAATTGGCCAAGCATTTTCATAAAAAGATGAATATCCATCATCTATTGTGAGTAAAATTTTCCTTTTTTTTTTCTTTTTTGATAAATCTATTTCAAAATTCTTAGGATTAACAAATTCAATATTTTGATTTTTGATAATTTCTATATGTTTTTTAAAATCTTCAATCTTGATGTTGGTAGATGGATATTTATTTTCATTAAATCTATGGTACATAATTGAAATAATACCAAAATCATCAATATTTAACTTTTCAACGGAAGGATAAAGTTTGTTTTGACCGAGTAAAAAAAATATAAATATAAATATGATAAAAGATTTTTTAATAATTAGTTGCACAGGTAACAATGATAAAATTGGTTTAAAAATCAATAATAATTTTTTTATCCACAATTTTCAAACTAAAATTTATAAAAATGAGTTATTAGTTTCCACAATATTGAATTTAATCACCAAGCACAAAGTAAATATTGATAATAATTTTTCAGTTATAGTAAATAGTGGTCCGGGCAGATTCTCCTCAATAAGAGTGGCTTTATCTGTAGCTAAAGGAATAAAAATATCAAATAACGCTAAGTTGTATGGTTTTAGAGATAAAGATTTACCTACTTTTAACCTTGAAAACGTTGAAATTTTAATAAATAAAAAGTTATTAGAAAAAAAATTGATTAAACCGTTATATTTAAGTTAAATTAAAAATTATGAGTAATATCGAAGAAAAATGTAAAGAAAAAGGTGTAAGACTTACAGAACAAAGAAAGATTATTGCAAAAATACTCTCTGAATCCAAGGAGGAGTATGGTTCTAAAGATCATCCTGATGTAGATGAATTACATAAACGTGTTACTCAAATCGATGACAAAATAAGCATTGCAACAGTTTATAGAACTGTAAAACTTTTTGAAGAAGCTGGAATTTTGATTAAGCATGATTTTAAAACTGGTAAAGCGAGATATGAAATTAATGACGATCACAATCATCTAATTGATATTAATAGCGGTGAAATAGTTGAATTTGTTGATAAAGATATTGAAGCATTACAGGAAAAAATTGCAAATAAGTTAGGTTATAAATTAGTAGATCATAAACTTGAATTATACGGATCAAAAATCAAAAAATAAATTGATAAAAAAAATATTCATTAAAACCTTAGGCTGTCAAATGAATGAATATGATAGCAACCTAATTGTAGATAATCTAAAAAAGATCAATTACATGGCAACTACTGACCCTCAAGAAGCTCACTGCTATATTCTTAATACTTGCCACATAAGAGAAAAGGCCACTGATAAAGTTTATCATGACATTGGTAGAGTAAAAAAAATTTTTAGAAACAAAAAAAAACCTATTGTAATAATCGCTGGATGCGTTGCCCAAGCGGAAGGTGAAATTTTAATGAAAAGAGAAAAATATATTGATGGAGTAGTCGGTCCTCAATCCTATCAATATTTGAATAATATACTTCTTCAAATAGAAGAAAAAAATAAAAAGGTTATCTTCACTGAGTTTGAAGCCGAAAATAAATTTGATAATTTGGAAAATATTAAAAATAAAACAAGTAAGATTTCTTCTTATTTAACAATACAAGAAGGTTGCGATAAGTTCTGTAAATTTTGTGTTGTTCCTTATACTAGAGGACCTGAGTATTCTAGAAAGTTTGATCAAATAATTTCTGAAGCAAGACAAAATGTTGATAAAGGAACAAAAGAAATTATATTACTAGGTCAAAATGTAAATGCATATGATTATCAAGGTAAAAAATTATCTGATCTAATTTACAGTTTAGAAAATATAAAGGGTTTAGAAAGGATTAGGTATACAACATCTCACCCTAGGGATATGAGTGATGACTTGATTAAAATACATGGTGTATCTAAAAAATTAATGCCCCTTTTACATTTACCCGTCCAAAGTGGATCTGATAAAATTTTAGATGAAATGAATAGAAAGCATACGATTGATGAATATATAAATGTAGTTGAGAAGTTAAAAAATGAAAAACCTGATATCGAGTTCTCCAGTGATTTTATAATAGCATATCCAGGAGAAACTGAGGACGATTTTACAAAATCATTAGAGTTAATTAAAAAAATTCAATTCATTAATACTTTTTCATATGTTTTTAGTCCTCGCCCAGGAACACCTTCTGCGAAATTAAATTTAGTAGACAATGAAACATCAAAAAGGAGATTGATTAAATTTCAAAAAATTTCTGATGAAATCAAAAAAAGGTATAAAACCCAACTTATTGGAAAAAAGGTAAAAGTTTTATTTGAAAATAAAACTATAAATAATCAATTTTTTGGAAGAGATGAATATCAAAATTCAATAATTGTTAACTCTAATAAAGATATTACCGGTAAAATTTTAAATGTGAAAATAAGAGATTGTAATCTTCACACTATTTTTGGTGATTTATTTGATCACAAAGATGTGGCCGCCTAATTATGAATGAATATGTTAATTGGGGCTTAATTGGTTATGGGAAATTCGGAAAAAAAATAGAAGACTCATTTTCGCAAACTAAATATTCAAAATTATTAGGTATTGCCAGCAAGTCGTTTAAATCAAAAATAGAAGAGAATTCAAAATTGCAAAAAGATAAAATCTTCTATCAATCTTATGATAATTTGATTAATGATAAAACAATTAAAAGTATTTATATTGCTACAACAAATAATTTACATAAGAATTTAATTATTTTAGCAGCTAAAAATAAAAAAAATATAATTTGTGAAAAACCTGCTTGTTTAAATTTAAAGGATTTTAAAGAATGTTTGGTAGAAATAAAAAGAAATAAAATTTTTTTTATGGAAGGCTTGATGTATTTGCATCACCCACAAATAGTTAAGGCAATAGAAATAATAAAAAGTGGAGAAATTGGAGAAATAAAAAAAATAAATTCAAGTTTCGGTTATAGAATAGGAAAAAAATTATTTTTTTTGGAATTAAAAAAGATTGATACCAAATCAAGAATTTTTAATCCTTCACTTGGTGGTGGAGCTATATATGATCTAGGTTGTTATCCAATGACTGCTGCAATGTTATTTTTTAATATTGTTAGATCGGACAACAAAGTAAAAAATTGTAAATTTAGAAGAAATGACGGAAGATATGGAGTTGATGAAAGTGCAGAAGCTAAATTGATTTTTGAATGCGGTGGAGAAGCTAATCTTAAAGTCTCAATACGCAAGGATTTAGAAAATATAATTCAAATAATAGGTAATAAAGGTGAAATAAAGATACCATATCCCTGGAAAGCACCAATAGACTCTAATATAGAAATAAGAACTGGCAAAAAAACAATGAAATTAGATACAAACTTAGATCAAGATATATATGCTTTAGAAATTGATAATGCTTCTAAGGCTATAATTGCAAATAAAACTGAAATTGATTTCCCAGGAGCAAACCTAGAAAGATCTTTAGAGTATATTAAAATTATGGATAATTGGAAAAATAATAAATGAAAATTAATTATGGTATTTGATTGCTTTACTTATTTTAATGATGAATTAATAACTGAACTTAGATTGCACATATTAGATAAGTTTGTAGATAAGTTTATAATAGTGGAAGCTACTACAGATCATTCAGGTAAAAAAAAAAATTTAAATTTTAATTTGGAGAAGTTTAGCTCGTTTAAACATAAAATTAGATATATTGTTGTAGATGATCTCCCAAAAAATACAAAGCCGTTTTATTATAATAAAAGAAAATGGCATGAGAATATGGTTAGAGAAGAATACCAGAGAAATCAAATTATGAGGGGACTATTCGATGCTAAGGATGAAGATTTAATTATTATTTCAGATAATGATGAAATTCCAAATTTAAAAAATATTCATGATATAAGTTTTAGAAGATACGCAGTTTTTAATCAGAAGTTTTACAAATACAAATTTAATTTATTAAGTGAAGGACAGACACCTTATCAGGGATCTAGAATTATAAGGAAAAAATATTTGAAAAAAAATATCACACCTCAGTGGCTAAGGTATCAATACACTAAAAGAATTAAATTTTGGCAGTTTCATAGACATTTCACTAACCCCACTATTATAGAAGACGGAGGATGGCACTTTTCTTTTGTAATTAGCCCTGAAAAAATTAGTTATAAAATGAAAGCTTATGGTCATGGAGAACTTAACACAGAAAAATTTACAGATATTAATCATATTAGAAACAAAATTGAAAACCAGAGAGATTTTATTTCTGATACACCATTAAAAAAGGTGAAAATAGATGATACCTTTCCAGAATATATTTTAGAAAATAAAGGTAGATTTAAAGAATTTATTATATAATGAGTAAGTTAGACAAACTACAAAATAATTTTACCTATAAAAAAATTGATAAAGAGAGCATCAATATACAAATATCTAATAATAATTTACTAATGGCAATTGTTGGTAGCTTCAATGAAAATTTATTAAGTCTAGAAAAACTTACAAAAACTACCATTTTTTTTAGAGGAAACTCCCTTACTATCAAAGGTCAAAGTGAAAATACCTTATTAGTGTTAGAGTCAATTAAGTTTCTTATAGATAAGTTTATATTGACAAATGTTATAGAAAAAAATGATATTGTTATTTCGGTGAAAAAAAATATTGAAAATAATAAGAAGTCTAATGTTCAGTCTTTAGATCAACTGATTAAAACGCCTAAAAAATCAGTTATAGCTAGGTCAGAAAAACAATCAGAATATATTAAATCTTTAAAAACAAATGATATAATTTTGGCGTTAGGACCAGCGGGTACAGGAAAAAGTTTTTTAGCGGTGTCAGTTGCGATAACTTTACTTATGGAAAAGAAAGTTGAGAGGGTCATTTTATCTCGTCCAGCAGTTGAGGCTGGAGAAAAACTTGGATTTCTTCCTGGTGATATGAAAGAAAAAGTTGATCCATACTTAAGACCATTATACGACGCTTTGTATGATTTATTTGGATTTGAAAAAATACAAAAAAAAATCGATACAGGAGAAATTGAGATAGCACCTCTAGCATTTATGAGAGGAAGAACCTTAAAAAACTGTTTCGCAATTTTAGATGAGGCACAGAATGCAACAGAAACGCAAATAAAAATGTTTTTAACTAGAATCGGAGAAAATTCAAAACTAGTCGTAAATGGAGATCCATCTCAAATTGATCTCATTAATAAATCTCAATCAGGATTAATTAAGTCTAAAGAGACCTTAAAACATATAGAAGAAATAAAAATAGTTGAATTTGATCATACCGATGTTGTTAGACATCCGCTAGTTTCAAAAATTATTCGGGCTTATCAAAAAAAAAGCACTGATGATAAAAATTAATGTTATTTTTAATAATACTCTATGGAAAAAGACCTTAAAAAATCCTCAGAGTTATTTTGATGATAAAATAAAATTAATTAACAAGAAAAATGATTTATTTAAAAAGAACAAGTTAATATGCTCCTTACTTCTGTCAGATACAAAAGAAATAAAAAGATTAAACAAAAAATTTAGAAAAAAGAACAAATCTACAGATGTTTTATCTTTTCCTTTTTATGAAAAAAAGGAGCTTCAAAAAAGAATTAAAAAAGAAAAAGAAATTTATATTGGAGATATTATAATAAATTTTAACAAAATAGATTATAAAAATTCTGAAAATGATTTTGAAAATAAACTTAATATTTTATGGATTCATGGACTTGTGCATTTATTTGGATACAAACACAAAAAGAATAAAGATTTCAAATCTATGAATAAGTTAGAAAAAACATATCTTAATTTTATTAATTAAATGATTAATAAGATTTTAGATAATAGATTTATCATTATATATTTATTACCTTTTTGTCTTGGAGGTCTCACAGTATTTTCATTTCAACCGTTTAATTTTTCATACATTAATTTTATTTTACTTCCTATATTTTTCTCTTTAGTAGCATTTGTCAGTAAACGAACTAAAAGTGTTTATCGTAAAAAACCTTATAAAAAAAATTTATTTTTAATCGGCTTTATATTTGGATTTGGTTTTTACTTAAGTGGAATACATTGGATAACTTACTCATTGACGTTTGATGAAAGTTTTAAATTTCTTATTCCATTTGCTCTTATTTTTATACCACTGTTTTTAGGTTTGTTTATGGGATTGACAATTTTTATTATAGGTCCTTTTATTAATTACAATATTTCATCTGTTTTATTATTTTCAGGTTCTTTTGCACTCTCAGAATATATAAGAGGAAAAATATTATCAGGTTTTCCTTGGAACTTAATCGGTTATAGCTGGTCATGGTTTACTGAAGTTTTGCAAATTTTAAATTATTCCGGGGTATATGCTTTCAATCTAATTGCTATTACAGTATTTACTGTTCCTATAGTTATCTTCTTTAGAATAAAATTGATTAGCAAAATGATAGTTTTAAGTCTTACTTTTGTACTGCTTTTTTCTATATATTTATATGGAACTTTTTCGATAAATAAAAATAGAGGTTTATTAAATTATCTTAATAAAGATGAAAAAATATACGTAAAAGTAATTTCTCCAAATTTTAAATTAGATTATAATTCATCGATTAAAGATATAGAGGACAAATTAAACAAGGTAATAAGATACAGTGATCCCGATAAATCAAAAAGAACAATTTTTATTTGGCCTGAAGGTATTTTTACAGGTTATACTTTTGATGAAATTTTAAATTTTAAAGATATTATCAAAAAAAGTTATGGTAAATCTCACTTAATATTATTTGGTATCAATTCAATTAATAAAAAAAATGGAAATTATTTTAATAGCCTGATTTTGGTGAATCATGAACTTAAAATTTTATATAAATATAATAAAAGAAAACTTGTACCTTTTGGTGAATTTTTACCATTTGAAAAAAGTTTAAACAGAATTGGTTTAAAAAAAATTACTCAAGGCCACGGATCTTTTTTAAAAGGAAAAAAACAAAACAATATTTTAATTGATAATATGAATATTTTGCCTTTAATTTGTTACGAAATTATTTTTCCAGAGTTAATTCAAAAAGCTAATAATAAAACCAATTTAATAATAAACATTTCTGAAGACGGGTGGTTTGGAAATTCAATTGGACCTCATCAACACTTTGCCAAGGCTATTTTCAGAGCAATTGAGAGCGATACATATTTAATAAGATCAGCAAATCAAGGGATTAGCGTAATTATAAATAATAAGGGTGAAATTGTTAAAAAGTTAAATACCTATGAGACTGGAAACATTGAATTAAATGTACCTTTGATAAAATCAGAGTATAAAAATAAAAATGATTTGATATTTTTTATACTTTTATTTACATATCTTGTTATCTTTTTAATTTTAAAGAAAAAAACTAATGCAAAATAATAAAGATTTTTTATTTACAAGTGAATCCGTCTCTGAAGGTCACCCAGATAAAGTTTGTGATAGGATTTCAGATATGGTGGTCGACATGTATTTAAAAAGAGAACCATTTTCAAGAGTCGCCTGTGAAACTTTAACCACAACAAATAAAGTTGTTCTGGCTGGAGAAATTAGAGGACCAAAGATAGATAAAGAAGAGATTATAAACAATGTTAGAGAATGTATAAAAGATATTGGTTACGATCAAGATGGATTTAGTTGGAAGACTGCAAATATAGAAACTTTTTTACACGAACAATCCGCTGACATAGCGATGGGTGTTGACTCTAAAAATAACAAGGATGAAGGAGCAGGTGACCAGGGAATAATGTTTGGTTATGCCTGTACAGAAACTGATGAACTAATGCCAGCACCTATACATTTTTCCCATAAAATTTTAAGATTAATGGCTGAAGATAGAAAAAAAGGAAATTTAAAAGGGATAGAACCTGATTCTAAGAGTCAAGTTACAATGTTATATGAAAAAAATAAACCTTCTAAAGTTACTTCAGTAGTTATATCAACTCAACATTCAAAAGACTTAAATCAAGAAAAAGTTAAAGATCTTATTATTCCTTATATTAAAAAATCAATTCCCAGTGAGTATATAAAGGATCTAGAGTCCAAAGAAATTTATGTAAATCCTACAGGTCAATTTATAATAGGAGGACCTGATGGAGATACAGGTTTAACCGGAAGAAAAATAATTGTTGATACCTATGGAGGAGCAGCGCCGCATGGTGGAGGAGCATTTTCAGGTAAAGATCCTACTAAAGTAGACCGATCAGCTGCTTATGCCGCTAGGTATCTTGCTAAAAATATTGTTGCATCAGGTGTATCAAAAAAATGTTTAATTCAATTAGCTTACGCTATTGGAGTTTCGAAACCACTATCGATCTTTTTACAACTTTCAGATGGAGATGAAGATAAAATAAATGATGTAAAAAAAATTATTGATCAAAATTTTGATTTATCCCCTAGAGGCATTAGAGAAATGTTAAAACTCAATAACCCAATTTATGAAGTTACTTCATCTTACGGACATTTTGGTAGAAAACCCTCAAATAAAGGTGAATTTACCTGGGAAAAAACGGATAAGGCAAATTTATTTAAATTGTAATCTTGAAAAAACCTTATTTTTCAATTAAATACTTATTGAAACTGGAGAATATCGAAATGGGCTTAAGCCCATTTTTTTTTAGGAGTATTAAAAAATGTTAAATAGAGGATTAGATAAA
>MDTB01062362.1_pt1 | contig 24829 bp, 25 predicted proteins | sample 811161 | NCBI WGS metagenome assembly MDTB01 (sample SAMN05326650, study PRJNA326480) | marine metagenome | isolation source: seawater | place: Mediterranean Sea | collected 2009
CGAAGATTTGAAAATTCTTTTTCAAGAAAAATGGCATATATTTTTTTTATGACCGCTGGACTACCATGTGTCTGAAGTTCTACAATTTTTTCCCCTGTAAAACTTGATCCACTATTGAAGCAAATTACTATACATTCATCAATTATCTCCCCATCCCAAACCAATTTTTTAAAAGTAGCAACTCTTGGGACCGGAAGCACTCCATCAGTTATTTTTTCTAATGCAGAAAACGCATCTGGACCTGATATTCTTAAGACCGCAAGCGCTGATATTCCCGGTGCAGTGGACAGGGCGAAAATTGTATCTTTCATAAGAATCTTAAGTGTTCATAGAGTCAAAAAAGTCGCTATTTGTCTTTGTTTGTTTAAGTTTTTCTAATAGAAATTCTATTGCATCCGTTGTACCCATAGGTGTCAAGATTCTTCTCAATACAAAAATTTTAGTGAGTTCGTGTTTCTCTATAAGTAAATCTTCCTTCCTAGTACCAGATTTAAGTATATCTATTGCCGGAAAAACTCTCTTATCTGCAACCTTTCTATCTAATATAAGCTCTGAATTACCAGTACCTTTAAACTCTTCAAAAATTACTTCATCCATTCTACTACCAGTATCTATAAGCGCTGTTGCAATAATGGTTAATGAGCCACCTTCTTCTATATTTCTTGCAGCACCAAAGAATCTTTTGGGACGCTGTAAAGCATTTGCGTCTACACCTCCTGTTAAAACTTTACCAGACGATGGTACGACTGTATTATATGCTCTCCCCAACCTAGTAATTGAGTCTAGAAGAATAACAACATCTCTTTTATGTTCCACCAATCTCTTTGCTTTCTCTATAACCATTTCTGCAACAGCTACATGTCTTGTAGCTGGTTCATCAAATGTTGATGAAATTACTTCTCCTTTTACAGATCTTTGCATATCAGTAACTTCTTCAGGTCTTTCGTCTACAAGTAAAACAATGAGAAAACACTCAGGATGATTTTTTTCAATAGAGTGAGCAATATTTTGTAGAATAACAGTTTTACCTGTCCTTGGTGGTGCAACGATCAAAGATCTCTGTCCCTTACCTATTGGTGCAACTAGATCTATTACCCTTGAAGACTTGTCTTTTATTGTGGGGTCATCCAACTCAAGACCTATCCTTTCATCAGGGTAAAGAGGTGTTAAGTTATCAAAATGTATTTTGTGTTTAGCTTTTTCAGGATCAAAAAAATTAATCTTTTTTACTTTTACTAATCCGAAATACCTTTCACCCTCTTTAGGCGCTCTTATTACACCTTCTACCGTATCTCCTGTTCTTAAGGAAAACTTTTTTATTTTACTTGGACTTACGTAAATATCATCTGGACCAGGCAAATAGTTTGCGTCCGTAGATCTTAAAAAACCAAAACCATCTTGTAACACTTCAAGAACACCATCTCCGGATATTTCAACTCCATCAGCCGCCATATCTTTTAATATTGAAAACATCATATCGCCTTTTCGCATTGATGAGGCGTTCTCAATATCTAACTTTTCAGCAAGTTTTAACAAATCGCTAGGGCTTTTTGTTTTTAACTCTGCAAGGGAAAGTTCTGTAGTGTTTTCTAAATCAACCATTTTTTTCCGGGGAATTAAGGTCAAAATCACGTGCTGCTTAAGACTCTAAAAGATATTTTTTTCTATTTCATTTTTAAGAAATTGTCAATATTTAAAAAAATTGGCTAAAATTCTTACTTCTAATAGTTTCAACTAACAATTTCACATTATCTACTTTAGCGTCAGGTGTGATACCGTGACCTAAGTTAAATATAAATGGGTAATTACTAAAAGAGTTTATTACCTTATTTAGTTCTTTTAAAAGAACATTTTTTTCTAAAGTAAGAAATATAGGATCTAAATTCCCTTGAATTAATTTTTTAGGTTGAATTTCTTTGGCTACCCAGTCTCTATCTAAAAACTGATCAATTGCTAATACATTAAAATCTGGAATTTGAGAGAAATTTCTATATGTAGTATTAACGCCTCTTGGAAATACTATAAATGGTATGTTTGGGTGTTTTTCTTTGATTGTCTCAACTATTTTTTTTATGGGTTTAAGTGAATAATTTAAAACCATGTCTGCATTCAAGGCTCCAGCCCAACTATCAAAAATTTTGATAACGTCTGCACCAGATTTAATCTGCATTATCAAATATTCTATAGTTGCCTTTGTTAATATATCGATTATTTTCTCAAACTCTACAGGGTTTGATAATAAAAACTTTTTCGTCGTTATAGATCCTGCTTCACCTTTTCCATTAATAAGATAGGTTGCTAAAGTCCAAGGTGCTCCCGCAAACCCTATTAAAGGTACGTCTTTAGGTAAACTATTCTTTAGCATACTTACTGTTTTATAGACAGGAGCTAACTTTTCATGAATATCTTCTACATTGAAAAGATTATTTATATCCTTCATTTCCCTAACAGTTTCTAACCTAGGCCCCATTCCCTCTATAAATTCAACTTTTACTCCTAATGCGTCGAGTATTAAAAGAATATCAGCAAAAAGTATAGCTGCATCAAATCCGAATTTTTCTATTGGTTGTAGGGTTACTTCTGTTGCTAAATCAGAATTATAACATAAATCTAAAAAAGAACCTGCTCTTTTTCTAGTCTCTTTATATTCTAAAAGATACCTACCAGCTTGCCTCATTAGCCATATAGGTGGTCTATTCACCTTTTTCTTTTGTATACAATCCAGAAAAATACTCATTATAAATAAATTATATATATATATTAGAAGTAGTGGTAGTGTAAGTTATAAAAATGGGGATAATTTTTGTAAAAAAAGAATTCACATATTTATCTTTATGCCATAATGACACGGTGACTTATTTTTATGACAAATAATAAATATTTCTTTTTGTTAAGTTGATGTGTAAAAATTTATCCACAGAAAAAAATGTACATATTGATGTTGGTAAAAATCATCTTTATTATAACAGAATATATTAACACGAAAAAAAATTTAACTTATAAACGAATCTAAAAAGTTATTAACATACAACTATGGATATATTAAATAAAGATAATGGTTTTCCATTGGCTGGAGTTCTCGGATACCCGATCTCACAAAGCAAATCTCCAAAACTACATAACTATTGGTTAGCCAAATATAAAATTCAAGGATTCTATGTTCCATTTTCAGTTCCTACAGATAAATTAAAAAAAACACTTTCTTCTCTTATTCAATTAGGTTTTAAGGGTGTTAACATTACGATACCGCACAAAACAACAGTATTGTCTTATGCAGATTCTATAACAGATCGAGCGTCACTGATTGGCGCAGCTAATACTCTCTATTTCAGTGGTAATGGTAAAATACATGCAGACAATACAGACGGACATGGTTTTATACAAAATATTCTTGATAATTATCCGGATTATGATTTTTACGATAAAATTGCATTAATTTATGGTGCAGGCGGATCGGCAAGAGCGATTGCTTCTTCCCTCATTTCAAATGGAATAAAAGAAGTTAGAATTACCAACAGAACAAGATCTAAAGCTCAAATCATTTGTGAAAATCTTGGAGCAAAAGTTTCTGTCATAGATTGGAGATCTGCACCAGATAATCTCAAGCAAGCTGATTTAATAATTAACACTACCTCAATGGGTATGATCGGCCAACCGGAGTTTAGTCAACCTATTTCCAGAGCATCAAAGACCGCTTTGGTTGTAGACATTGTTTACAACCCGTTACAAACAGATTTGATTAAACAAGCTGCTTCTCTAAACTTAAGGACTGTTACAGGAATAGGGATGCTAATAAATCAAGCAATACCAGGTTTTGAACATTGGTTTCAAAAAAAACCAGAAATAGAAAAAGACCTAAAGGGATTTCTTTTGGATGAAGAGTATTAATGAATAGTTTTGTGCTAGGTCTTACTGGTTCAATAGCTATGGGTAAAACAACTGTTAGTGAAATGTTTAAAGAATTAGGCGTGCCAGTTTGGTGCGCAGATTCAGCAGTTAAAGATTTGTATGAACCACAAGCTGAGGGTACTAGAAAATTAAAGAAATTTCTTCCTGTTGCTGTTGATGAAAATGGTGTTAACAAAGAAATTTTAAAAAATTTAATACATAAAGATAATAAAGTTCTGAGAAAAATTGAAAACTTGATTCATCCCTTGTTACGAAAATCAAAGGAAAAATTCATTAAAGAAAATAATATGAAACCGTTGATCATTTTTGACATTCCTCTTCTTTTTGAAAAAAACCAAGAAAAAAATTTTGATGCCGTCCTGTTGGTAACAGCGTCAGAAGAAACTCAGAAAAAAAGAGCATTGGCCAGAGGGAAAATATCGAGTGAAGATTTCGATCTTATTAAAAGAAATCAGCTTAATGAAAAAAATAAATTGAAAAGATCAAACTTCGTTTTCAATACTGATAAACCACTTAAAGAGACAAAATTAGAGGTTAAGATATTACATAAAAAAATTCTTAATAATGAAATAAATAAAAAATGAGAGAAGTAGTTTTAGACACAGAAACAACAGGGTTAAACTCTGAAAATGGTGATAGAATTGTAGAAATAGGAGCTGTTGAATTAATTAACCATGTTTCAACAGGAAGAATTTTTCATAAATATGTAAACCCACAGTTGACCGGTGAAATGCCAGAAGAAGCGTACAGAGTGCATGGATTAACAACAGATTTTCTTTCCGACAAACCCATTTTTTCTGAAATAATAGATGAATTATTAGATTTTATAGGAGAGTCAAATATTGTCATTCACAACGCTAAGTTTGACACAAAATTTCTCAATGACGAAATTAAAAGGTTGGAAGTCGAAATACCAGACAAATATCATCAACTTCCCCTAAAAGAAATTGCTGAAAAAAAAACAATTGATACCTTACTAATTGCCAAGCGTCTTTACCCTGGAAAATCTGTATCTTTAGACTCTTTGTGTTTAAAATTTGGAATTGATACAAAAAAAAGAGTGAAGCATGATGCGCTTTTAGATAGCAAAATTCTCTCTGAGGTATATCTCGAGTTAATAGGTGGAAAACAACCGAGTTTTATTTTTCAAAAAACTGAAAAAATTTCAATATTGAATTCAGATAAATCTATTAAAAAAAATATTTTTATTAGAAAGCAAGTACTACCGGAGAGAGTTACCCAAAAAGAGATAGTCGACCATAAAAATTTTATATCAAAACTAAAAAGTAATTTCTGGTACGAATAAATTTACGAATTTTCTTTGAACATTTCGAAAAAGTTAATATTTTTTATATCCACATTAGGTAAGCCACTCTCAACCATCATTTGAGATATAACTCTTCTTACATAAGGAAAAAGCATTTTTGGGCACTCTACCTTAATTTGCTTTTCCATTATTTCCTTAGAAACACTTGGCATTTTAAAAACACCGCAATAATCAATTTCCAAAACGAATATATTTTTTCCACCTAGAGATCCATCTAATTTAACTGTCAAAGTTAGCAATAATGTGTCATCGCTTTGTTCTTCATGTTCAACATCTATATTAAGATTGAAATTTGATTTTCCCTTAAATTCCTCTTCTTCAAAAAAAAGAAAATCTTTTTTTTTATCAAAAGATAAATCTTTTATGAATTGAGACACTAGTATAATGTCGTGATTATAGAGGAGATTTTCGACATATTCCCTGTAATTCTCGTTTACTTCTTTTTCTTTTTCCATAATTATTTACAATTTTTAATTTTTATTTAGTTTCATTGAACTATATACTCATGGTAACAAATTTAAAACAACAACTTTTAAATATTTTTTTGCAAAACGTAATATAGATTATTTTATAAACCTTACTTAGATTGGATGAGAAAATAATGTTACAGATCTTTATATTGGCAGTAGTAGCAATGTTTTTATTTTGGAGACTTAAATCTGTTCTTGGATCTAGAGAGGGTTTCGAAAAGACAGTTCAAGACTTACAAACAAAGACAAATACTGTAAAAAATGCTTCCAGTGCTGCTACACCTGATGACGACTTCGATAATGATATTTACGACTATGTTGAAGAAAGAAGTGAGAATGCTAAGACCCTCAAATTAATTAAGAATGCAAACAAGCATTTTACAGTTGAAAGTTTTGTTTCAGGTGCAAAGAAAGCCTATGAAATTATCTTAATGGCTTTCGAAAACAGTGATTTGAAAAAATTGAAACCTCTATTGGAAAAAACAGTTTATGAAAGCTTTAAAACGGTAGTAGAGGATAGAAAGAAAAAGCAACTCTCTGTTGAAGCTAGTTTTATCGGAATGAGAGATATAAGGATAACAAATGTATTTTTTGATGATAAACTGAATGTCGCTGAAATAACAGTCACCTTTAAATCTGAAATATCAACTGTCGTAAAGGATAAATCAGGAAAAGTAATAGAGGGTAACCTAAACGAGATAAAAAAACAAAAAGACATATGGACATTTACCAAAAAACTTGCAGATAAAAAACCGATTTGGTTACTTAAATCTACCTCATGAAAGAAAAAGACCCTTCTCATAAAGTTGAAGAGGAGTGGGAAAATTTTGTTTCTAACAACAAAATTGTCAAAAAAAAGGCTGATCCAACAAAAAACGTTTTTCAGGGAGAAAAACAGTTACCTCTTAGGAATAATCAGTTTTTTAGCCAAGTAGCCCAAGAGATACATTATATTGAAAATAACTCTTATATTCAGAGAAACAAAAAAAATAGAGAGAACAGCCTATTTAAGGTTGTTGAGAAAAATAAGTTAAGAAAAATTAAGCAGGGAAAGATTAATCCTGAAAGAATTTTAGATCTTCATGGATTAACACTTTTAAAGGCTGAATCAGAACTCAGAAGGGTAGTAGAATTATGTATTAGGGATAACAAACGGTTTTTATTAGTTATTACTGGAAAAGGTAGACACTCAGGTACAGAACAACGAACAGAAAAAAAAATCATTAAAACTGTTTTACCAGAGTGGTTGACGAAGGAGTTCTATTCAGACAAGGTACAGTATTTCTCTTTTGCTATCAAAAAGCATGGAGGTACAGGAGCTTACTATCTATTTCTAAAAAGGTTATAAAACGTATTTTTTTAAATCTTTAGCCTTTGTCAGACCACCAATATTTTTTTCAACAAATTTCGCTGTAACCTCAACATTTTTCTCTTCTAAATCAGGCCCGTTGAAACTGACATCTTCTAATACCTTCTCAAGTATTGTATGAAGTCTTCTAGCTCCTATATTTTCTACAGATAAATTAACCTCTTCTGCTAGCTGAGCAATTTTGTCTATTCCGCAATTTTTAAATCTCAAATCAATACCTTCTGTTTGTAAAAGAGCTTTATATTGCTTTGTTAGACTATTATCTGTATCTGTTAAAATAGACATAAACTCTGCTTTTTTTAAAGCGTTTAACTGTACTCTTATGGGTAAACGGCCTTGAAGTTCTGGTAATAAATCAGATGGTTTAGAAACATGAAATGCACCTGAGCAAATGAAAAGAATATGATCAGTATTTATTGAACCGTGTTTTGTGGATACTGTTGTCCCCTCAAGAAGCGGTAGTAAGTCACGTTGAACACCTTCCCTACTTACTTCAGCACCTCTAGTAGAATTATTTGTGCAAACTTTATCAATTTCATCAATAAATACTATACCGCTTTTTTCAACACGATTTTTGGCTTCTTTTGATATTACATCTTCATCTATAAGTTTTTCTAACTCTTGGTCCAGAAGTATAGTGTGACTTTCAGAAACTTTTATTTTCTTCTTCTTTTTATGACCTCCAAATGATTTCCCAAATAAATCGCTTAGGTTCATAACTCCCATAGAGTTACCAGAATTACCTGGTATATCGATCATTGACAACGGGTTATTCTTTTCAGAAATTTCTATTTCTATTTCTTTTTCATCCAGAAGACCTTCCCTTAATTTTTTTCTGAAAGAATCCAAAGTAGCTTCTCTTGCATCTTCTCCCGCTATGCATTTCAATACCCGATTTTCAGCTTCTATTTTCGCGTGGTTATATAATGTTTTTTTGGCTTCCTTTTTTATGAGTAAAATTGAAGCTTCTAATAGGTCTCTAATTATTTGCTCCACATCCCTACCTACGTAACCAACTTCTGTGAATTTAGTAGCCTCGACTTTTATAAAGGGTGCTTTTGCTAGTTTTGATAAACGTCTTGAAATTTCTGTTTTCCCCACCCCAGTTGGCCCAATCATTAAAAGATTTTTCGGATAAATTTCATCTTGCAAATTATCTTCTAATTGTTGATGCCGCCATCTATTTCTCAGGGCTATGGCTACAGCTTTTTTAGCCTCTTTTTGTCCTATTATGAACCTATCTAATTCAAGGACTATTTCCTTAGGTGTAAGTTCATTTATCAATTTTTTTTCCCTCCAATGTCTCATAAACAATATTATCGTTTGTAAAAACACAAATTTCCGAAGCTATTTTCAGTGCTTCTATAGCTATTTTTTCTGGGTCTTTATCTTTTTTGTATAAGGCTTTGGCTGCAGCTAATGCAAAGTTTCCTCCCGATCCTACTGCTGCGATATTATTTTCTGGTTCTAAAACATCTCCTGATCCAGTGATAATTAGTAAATCTATTCCGTCTGACACTATCATCATAGCCTCAAGATTTCTTAGATATTTGTCCGTTCTCCAATCTTTAGCCAATTCCACACAGGCTTTAGATAATTGACCTGGGTAGTTTTCCAATTTTTTTTCCAGCCTTTCTATAAGGGTGAAAGCATCTGCGGTCGAGCCAGCAAACCCCGAAATAATCTTAAATCCTTCATTAGAAATTATTCTTATTTTTTTTGCCGTACTTTTAATAACAGTATTTCCCAGACTTACCTGTCCATCTCCAGCAATAGTAACTCTATTATTTTTTCGCACTCCTATAATTGTAGTTCCGTGTAAAGAGCTCATATCAAAATATCTTATTAATTTAAAGTTCTAGATATTTCTTGCGTGGTAAAGATCTCTATGACGTCATCTTCTCTTATATCTTCATAAGCCTCAAAAGCCATACCACATTCTTGACCAGATTGAACCTCTTTGACTTCATCTTTGAATCTCTTGAGGGTCTTTAGTTTACCTGTATGGATTACAATATCATCCCTTAACAACCGAACTCCAACATCTCTCTTGGCCAGTCCTTCGGTAACAATACAACCAGCTATTTTTCCAACGCCCGTTATTTTAAAAACCTCTTTGATTTTCGCATAACCTATAAAACTTTCTTTTATCTCTGGACTTAGGAGTCCCTCTGCTGCCTTTGTTATATCATTAACAAGATCATAGATTATTGAATAATATCTTATATCGATATTTTTCTTAGATGCATTTTCTCTTGCCGCAGAATTTGCTCGAACATTAAAGCCAATAATGATCGATTTAGATGAGATTGCTAAAGTTATGTCACTCTCCGTAATCGCCCCTACACCAGAGTGAACCACCCTAACCTCAACTTCTTCATTTTTTATTTTCTCCATGGCCTGAATAATCGCCTCGCTGGAGCCTCTTACATCTGACTTAACAATTATAGGTAAAACTGACAGTTTTTCATCTTCTTTTGCCTTTGCGAGTAGTTGATCTAAAGAAGTACCCATACCAATGGAATTTTTTTTGTTTTTTAAAGTTTGTTCTCTGTAAGTTGCTATTTCTCTAGCTTTTGCCTCATTTGGTAGAACATTAAGGATATCCCCAGCCTCTGGAGTTCCGTTAATCCCTAAAATTTCCACAGGTGAGGAAGGTAAGGCCTCTTCAATATTTCCTCTTTTGTCGTTAAAAAGCGCTCTCACTTTTCCCCACTGCTCTCCAACAACAAATATATCTCCCTTTTTAAGCGTTCCTTTTTGTACCAATACAGTTGCAACCGGACCTCGACCCATATCCAGTTTAGCTTCGACAACAGTCCCTTCTGCAGGTCTATTGTGGTTTGATTTAAGTTCCAATAGTTCTGACTGAAGAATAATATTTTCTATTAACTTTTCAAGACCGGTTCCCTTTGTAGCAGAAATTTCTGTTTCCAGAACATCACCAGACATACTTTCAACGATAACGCTGTGCTGAAGTAGCTCAGTTCTAACCTTATTAGGATCAGAACCTTCCTTGTCTACCTTATTTATAGCCACTATAATCGGAACCTCTGATGCTTTGGCATGATTTATAGCCTCAATTGTTTGAGGTTTTACACTGTCATCGGCGGCTACCACAAGAACGATTATGTCAGTAATATTGGCACCTCTTGATCGCATATTGCTGAAAGCTTCGTGGCCTGGAGTATCAAGGAATGTTAATTTTTGCCCTTTTTCAGTTTCTATTTGGTAAGCCCCTATATGTTGAGTTATTCCACCGGCCTCGGTATTAACAACGTTGGTTTTACGTAGAGCATCTAAAAGACTTGTCTTTCCATGATCTACATGACCCATTATTGTAATTATTGGGGGTCTAGAAGTTTTATTCTCTTCACTTGTATCATCTATATTAATTATAACATCCTCAACGTCTGCATCAGATACCCTGACAGGCTTATGGCCAAACTCTTCGACTAAAAGTGTTGCCGTATCAATATCGATCGGTTGGTTTTTTGTTGCCATTATTCCGTTAGTCATTAATTTTTTCACTAAATCAGCTGATCTTTCTGCCATCCTGTTGGCAAGTTCTTGAACAGTAAGAGGTGTGTCTGGAATTTGAACATCTCTTACTATTTTCTCCCTCTCCAGGGATGTTTCCATCATTTGCCTTTTTTCTTTTTCTTGCCTTCTTCTTAAAGAAGCAATTGATCTCTGCCTACCCGTATCATCTCCTAATGCTTGAGTAATGGTAATTTTTCCTGCTCGTCTTTTGTTTTCGTTTAGTTTACTTGCCTTGTAGTTTGAGCGTTCTCCCTCATCTTTATTTTTATTTTCGTATACAGAGTTTTTGGAAGGAGTTTCAGGTTTAGGTCTCTTTTTTTGAACGGAATTATCATTTTTGTCTGGAGGCGCTGTTTCTTCAGTCTTGATTGATCTTATCTCTTCTTTATCCTTCTCAGACTTTTCTAATAATTCTCTTTTTTGAGCTTTAGAAGCCTCTATAGCCTTTTTCTTTCTTAAAATCTCTTCGTTGGAAGGAGCTTCTGGAGCAATTACAACCTCGCTAACTTCTTCACTTTTCTCTTCGGTTTCAGGTTTCTTATTTGTGAATAAAACCTTCTTTTTTTTGGTTTCAACAACTACAGACTTTGATCGTCCGTGTGAAAAACTCTGTTTCACTGTGCTTGAAGTTCCTTTTAAACCAATAACTTTAGGTTTGTTTTCTTTATTTTGGTTTTCATTCATGTTTGATCAGTCATAAAATTATTTAAAATCGATAACATCTTGTAATTTATTTAGGTCGTCTTGAATAGTTTTTTTAAATTTTTTACACAAAATACCCAAATATTGTACGTTTTTTTTATTTATTGCTTCTTCAAATTGAAGTTTTGTAAATAAGCCTGAGCAATAGTGAATCTGATAATTATTATGGTTTGGCCCAATAGTAAGTTTTTTGGCCCCTTTGACAGATATGACAAAACGCAGTTTACCATTATTATAAGAGCTTTTTATCGCATCAGAACCAATAACCAGAAGCCCAGCTTTCTTTGCTAACGAAAGTTGCTTTAAAATCTTCGTAGTAAGCAATTTTTCTATAATATTAATCATATCAGGGTCAAAAAAAACCTCTCCATTAAAAAAAATATTTAGCTTTTTGCTTTTTTTCAAAAGTTGTAGTGTTCTTTTTTCTGGTCTAATCCAAAATCCTTTACCTTTTAATTTATTGTAACAGTCAGGTACTACCTCCCTTTCTGGAGACAATACAAACTTCAATGAATTATTTTTATCGAGGTTTTTCCCAGTCAAAAAGCACTTTTCAGCTTTATTAGGTAATCTTTCTTTCAAAAAACGCTACCAGATTTCAGTTATCTGCTTTGAGAGATTTAATTATATCTTCTGATTGTTCTTTGGAGACCAAGCCTACCATCTCTCTCGCTTTCATTATCAATTGTTGAGCCATGCCCAGCGTCATGTCAAACTTTTCCAAAAGACCTTCATCTTTAACTCGTTTTCCATCTTTTGATGTATAGCCACCTGCAAGCTCCCAGTCAGCGCAAGTAGCGAAATCTTTTAAAGATTTAATACCATCGTTTACCAGAACTTCTAACATCTGTGGGTTGAGGCCTTCAAAATTAAGTAAATCTTCTTCCGCACCATTAGATTTTGCTAACTCTAAGGATTTTTTGTTTAAACTATCAATATGATCTTTGGCTCTTTCCTGAAGCTCTGTAGCAGTTTCTTTGTCAAACCCATCTATGGAACTTATTTCGCTTTCTTCAACAAAGGCTACTTCTTCTAATGTGGAAAACCCCTCTGAGACGAGTAATTGAGCAACCATTTCATCAACGTTTAGGTTTTCCATGAACAACGAAGATCTTTGGCTAAACTCTTCTTGCCTTCTTTGAGACTCGTCCTCTTCTGTTAAAATATCAATATCAAACTCTGTTAATTGACTGGCCAGTCTTACATTCTGCCCTCGACGACCAATTGCAAGAGATAGTTGATCATTGGGGACAACTACTTCTATCCGTCTCGCATCTTCATCTAAAACCACCTTGCTTACCTCGGCAGGCTGTAGTGCATTAACGAGAAAAGTTGGCGCATCATCATTCCAAGGAATTATATCAATTTTCTCACCTTGTAATTCATTAACTACGGCTTGTACCCGGCTACCCCTCATACCCACACATGCTCCCACTGGATCTATCGAGTTGTCATGAGACAGGACACCAATCTTTGCTCTGCTCCCAGGGTCACGTGCTACGGTTTTTATATCGATTATTCCATCATATATTTCAGGTACTTCCATTTTGAATAATTCCACTAAGAACTCAGAATTTGTCCTAGATAAAAATATTTGAGGTCCCCTTGTGTCTTCTTTAACCTCTTTTATGTAAGCCCTAACTCTGTCACCCACACGTAAAACTTCTCTCCTAATTAGCTGATCTCTTTTTAATACAGCTTCTGCTCTTCCAAGATCCACAATTACGTTTCCATACTCGACTCTTTTAACTTGACCATTAATAATTTGACCTACCTTGTCTTTATATTCTTCAAACTGCCTAGCTCTATCGGCCTCTCTTACTTTCTGAACTATTATTTGTTTTGCTGCTTGAGCAGCAATTCTTCCGAAATCGAGAGGCGGAAGCTCATCTTCTATAATATCATCTATTTTTATGTCAGATTGTACCTTTAGAGCATCCTCCAGGATAATCTCGACAAAATGATTTTCAATTGTTTCAACAACTTTTCTACAGCGTACCATTCTTACGCCCCCAGAGTTGTTATCTATAGAAGCCCTAATATCATATTCTTGACCGTATTTTGATTTTGCAGCTTTTGCTAAGCTCTCTTCCATCGCTTCAATTACTAAAGTAGGATCAATCAGTTTTTCCTTCGCGACAGCTTCAGCGATTTGAATTAACTCTAGCTTGTTGGCTGATGATATGCTCATAACGACTCCATTTTCTTTAATTTATCAAAACTCAATTTTTCTATATCTAATTTTACGTCTTTTATTTCAGAAATTTCTATATTTGATATACCATTTTTACTACGAATATTAACCGATTTAGATGAATAACCAGCAAGCTCTCCCTTTAAAATCGAGCTGCTTTTAATCACTTTTACATTAAAGTTTTTATATTTTGAAAAATCTTCAATGCGAGTTAGGCTTCTGTCTATTCCTGGGGAGGAAATTTCCAGTCTATATGTCCCAGTAATTATATCTTCGACTTCCAAAAGAGAAGATACTTCCCTATTAATAATTGCACAATCTTCAACACTCAACTTTCCTTCTAACTTATCTAAATATAATTCCAATTTAGAATTTTTTCCTTCTGAATAGATTATTTTGACAAGCAACAGCTTTTTATTTTCAAAAAAAGAGTTTAAAATTTCATAAACCTTCTTTTCTAAAATCGAATTTGCTATCAAATTAATCAAATTTTAACTCCAAAAAAAAAGGGCTCAAGAGCCCGATTTTGCCACAATCTATAAATTTCTGACCTTATAATTCATTTTTGCTCCTAAAACAATAGATAAAAATTTTAAGACTAAAAATCTGAAGTTATTCCTTTTACTTCCCAATCACCATATCGTGTAGGCTCTAGACCACCTCTACCTTTAATTTCTTTTGGCAAAGGCTGTTCTTTTTTCTTTTTTCTTCTAACCAAAGCCTCCTCTTTTGCTCTTTTTGACTGTTGGTCAATAATATTGTCACGAGTCATAAAAATCCTGCTATTTATTAGTTCATATAAAACAATAGATATTTTTTTTCAAAAATCAAATAACCTATAACAATGAGCGAAATAAAAAACTGTGCACCAAAAACCAGATCGAGGTTTGAGGTGGCGTACAATATCCTAATTCAGATATTTAAAAAAAATATCTCTTTGAAAATAGCTAAAGATTCTCTTCAAGCTGGTTACAAGTCTCTTTCAGTTTCAGACAAAGCTAAATGTAATGATTTAGTATTAAAAACATTAAAAAATATTATCTCTATAGATATCTGGATAAAAAAAAATAAGAAATCAAGAGTTAGACTGGAGCTTCTTTGTATTTTACGTCTTGTAGTCACAGAGGTTTTAATTAGAAATAGTAAAAAGTCACTAGTATTATCGAGTTTTTCTATTTTAGCTACTCAAAACAAAAAAACTTTTAATAGCAAAGACTACATAAGGTATTTTATTCATTCAATCTTCAAGCAGGTTCCAGAAAAAAACTTTATTCCTTACAGTCAGTTTGAGCCAAATTTTCGAGAAAGGCTTTCAGATCAATATTCTGAAAAAGATATAAAAAAAATGGAACTTGTTTTCTCTTCAAACGCAGCCATCGATATAGTTTTAAAAAACGAAAAGAATGTAAATTGTTTTTTTAATGAAAATTCCTTTATTGAGCTTTACCCAGGATGCATAAGACTTAAACAAAATGATAGCATTAAAAAAATGAAAGGATTTTCCGAAGGTTACTGGTGGGTACAGAATTTTTCCGCGTCTCTTCCTGTTTCTTTGTTAAATTCAAATTTAAAAAACAAGAATGTTTTAGATATATGCTGTGCTCCTGGAGGAAAAACATTTCAACTGGTCGACAGAGGCGCCAAAGTTACAGCGATAGACAAATCTTTCTCTAGAATAAGTGTTATGAAAGAAAATATAAAAAGATTAGGTTTCAAGGTAGATTTGATCTGCGAAGATGTTTTAAATTTCACTCCAAAAAAAAAATACGATTTTATACTACTTGATCCCCCTTGTACGTCCACAGGAACTTTAGGTAAAAACCCAGATCTCATGTTCCTTAATCCATATAAAAGATTAAATAACCTGATAAAGCTTCAAGAAAACCTTTTGAAATTTTGCGCTAATTGGATAGCAAAGGAAGGTTTAATAATATATTCTGTTTGTTCTCTTCTTAGGGAGGAGGGAGAAGATCAGATATCAAGGTTCTTAAAGATTAACAAAAGATTTACACAGGTTCAACCAGACGTAAGTGGTTTTAATTTGAGTGGGAGAAATATTGACGAAAATGGAGGAATAAGAGTTTTGCCGCATAATTTTCAAGAAAAAGGCTGGGCTGATGGTTTTTACATTGCATATATAAAATCAAAGGAAGAAAAATGAAAAAGGTAAAGATTTTTCAAGTTCTTTTTAACTTTGCCTTTAAGCCAATGGGAAAATCATTAGCTAGTTTTTTCTCAAAAATAGAACTATTAAAACCGCGAATTGGAAAAAGAAGAAATTCAATATTTGGATCTTTTGGAGATCAAAAAATCGGAAAGATGCTTTTAGAAAAGAACTTTATTTTTGCCAATGTGAAGCTAGATGTCGAAACAGATACTCCCTGGAAAATTAAGCTTTTTTCAAAAGAGGTTGAGAGAGCAATAAATGGTTTGGATTGGTTGAACGATCTATCAGCCTTAAATGGATATGACGCAAGAGGAAAGGCATCTCAATGGATTGAAAAGTTTCCATTTGATACAGTCAGAAAAGATATTTTTTCTGTAACGGACAGATTAAGAGCAATAACAAAAAACATTCTTTTCCTTGATAGTGCGCTAAACAAAGCCTTGAAAAAAAAAATAGAAAACATAATTAAAGTCGATTTTCTTTACATCAAAATTTTAAGGCTATTTACTGTCGATGTATTTGAGAGATTGCACCTTACTCAAGGCCTTATTATTTCCAGTTATATTCTTGATATTTCAGAAGAAAAGATTGCACGTTTTGCGAAATTCTTTTCAAGAGATTTAAAAAAGTACCTTCTAGAAGTAGAAAGAGGTCTAATCAGAAACCCCCAAGAGATTCTTGATATTTATTTAATGGCTATGGAGGGCCAATCAATTTTATCTGAACTAAAAAGTAAAAAAATAAAAGAAATTTTAATATATCAGAGAGAAATTACGGATGAACTTACGATAGTGATAAAATACTTGCAGTTTAATAATGGTAATCTAATAAGTGCTCATGGGGGATCAGTAGGCAGGTATCAGGACTTCATGATTTCGTCAAATTTTGCCAAAAAAAAGAGTTCTATAAATCGTGGTGGACATGCTGGATTCGAAAAAATAGAGGGTGGAAGGCTATCAATTTTAGTAGACAAGCAGGTTCCAGCTTATGGAAAAAAAATAAGAAATGCTCATGCAGGATTCTCTTCTTTTGAACTGAACTACGGTCAAGAAGCTATCTTCGTAAACTGTGGCGGCGGTAGTCGTTTCGGTGCTAAATATAGGAAATATTGTCAAAGCTCTAAAGCACACAATGTTTTATTGGTTAATAATAAGTCGCAGTGCTCATTTGCGAGAAAGTCTTTGGGCCAATTATCTGATTATTACTTAAAAAGTGGTCCACAAAAAGTTTACATTGAGAACGACAAAACACTTACAAGAAAATCTGTTGAGCTTATTCATGATGCATATGTTAAAGATTATGGTGTAAACGTCGGGAGAAAAATAATTGCTGACCTATCTGGGACGCATGTAGAAGGAGTAGATTTTTTAGAGTTAGTAGATGAGAGAAGAAGGGAAAATTTAAAAGAATATAATCTATCGGCTCATTTTCATGTACACCATAAGATAAAAATTCGTAAAAACAGAGATGAAATATTGTTTGAGTTAAAGAGTGGCCACTTCCTAAGTTTTAGTGTAGACGGAGCTGATGTCAATATTGAAGACTCAATACACATAGATGATTATTATGAACCTCATAAAACAAAAAAAATAATTTTGGAAAACTTGTACAAAAAATGTGATGGTAAGATTAAATGGTCTTTAAGGGTGATTCCAGTTTGAAAGATGGATTGGTAAAAATTGAAAGAGCACTTATTAGCGTTAGCAATAAAAGTAACCTTTTGTACTTAGCAAATTTACTTTCTAAGTGGAAAATTGAAATTATTTCTACTGGAGGAACTTCAAATTTTCTGATGAAAAACGGTTATAAAGTAAAACAGGTTTCGAAACTAACGGGATTTCCAGAAATTCTAAATGGCAGAGTAAAAACACTTCATCCTGGTATTCATGCCCCAATTCTCTTTGATAGAGACGACGATAGAAGTGTTAATGAAATTAAAAATAGAGGCTTAAGCTCGATAGATCTAGTGGTAGTAAATTTATATCCATTTGAAGAGAAGGTGAGAAGTAAAACAAGTAAAAAGGAAATAGTAGAAAATATTGATATAGGGGGCGTAGCTCTCATTAGAGCAGCGGCAAAAAATTATAATAGCGTAACAGTTTTAACAGATACAAATGATTATGAGAAAATCGAAGAAGAGTTTATGTCAAATAACGGTAGAGTCCGATTATACTTAAGAAGATTTTTGGCTGGTAAAGCTTTTGTAGAAACGGCTTATTATGACAAACTTATAAGTGAATGGATTCTAAAAAGAGGTGAAATGGACGAAATAGATAAAAGAATAGTAGCCGGAAAAGTTTCTTTTAATCTTAAATATGGAGAAAATCCCCACCAAAATGCAACTTATGTCAGAAGTACGTTTAAAAATAAAAGAAACAATGATTTTTGTTTAATTAAAGGTGAGAGTTTATCTTTTAATAATTTGATGGATATAACAGCTGCCTATAAAATTTTGTCAGAGTTAAATTCCTACGGTAAACCCGCCTCAGCTATTATAAAACATAATAATCCATGTGGAGTAGCCGTTTCAGAAAATACTTCTGATGCTTATTTGAATGCTTTGAATTGTGACAATGTATCAGCTTTTGGTGGAATTGTATGTATTAACAGGAAAGTAGATGAAATTCTTGCGAAAAAAATTGCTTTAACTTTTACAGAAATAGTATGTGCCATTGAATTTGATACAGAGGCATTGAAGGTATTTTCAAAAAAGAAAAACCTAAAAATTATAAAAATAAGAAACTTCAACGGAAAGCTTTTAAATGTAGAAGATCTGAAGTCAGTCATAGGAGGAAATTTAATCCAGACAGCAGATACTTTTTCGTATAATTCTTCCGAATTTGAAGTTGTTACAAAAGAAAAACCGAGTAAAAGAGATTTAGAAAATCTAATATTTTTATGGAAGACAGTCAAACATGTCAAGTCAAACGCTATTGTGTTGGGTAAGAACTTTCATACTACTGGCATTGGTGCAGGGCAGACAAATAGAGTTAGAAGTGTAAAAATTGCCATTCAGAACAGTAATGAAAATTACCAAAAATTGAATAAAAAGAGTATTAGTGAGGGTTTAGGTTTAGCGTCGGATGCTTTTTTCCCCTTTCCTGACTCCCTAGAGATGGCAGCTGAAAATGGTATATTTAACATAATACAGCCAGGAGGTTCTAAGAAAGATAGAGAGATAATTGAAACAGCAAACAGATTAAATCAAAAAATGGTGTTTACAAAAATAAGACACTTTAGTCATTGATTAGAGACTTTGACTCCGACCTGACAAGTATAGGTATTCCTTGCCTTACTGGAAAGCTAAGTTTTGCGGACTCAGAAATTACTAAATTATTTTTCTGATCATAATGCAGTTTTCCACCAGTAACAGGGCATACTAAAAGTCTCATCAAATCCTTGTTGATAGGAAGATTTTTACTATTGGACATATTCATTCCTCTGTCCTTTCTCAGAGAATAGATTTAATAAAGTCAGTAAGATATTTTTTCTATGAAAAAGGGTCTCCGCTTCTAACAACACTTGCTTTTCATCTGGATCAAAAGGGCACAACATTGAAAGAGAGTTAATTAGTACGCCCTCCTCAGCATTTTCCAATATTTCCCAGTCTGATGATATTTGAGCGCTTTCGAAGTATTTTTTCAACGTATTAAGAAATTCAATCCTGTCAAAATTTTCTATAGGACTAGTAGGCACAAGATCATTCTCAAATTTTGACCATTTAACTTTACCTTTAACGTATGAGGTTTCTTCTTTTTCAATATCTTGCAATTCAAATCGTGAAATGCCTTTTAGAGTGATAAGGTATCTTCCATCATCAGTTTCCGAAAATGAAGATATTTTTCCTGCACAACCCACCCTGTGTAGAGATTGAGCAGACTCAATTTTTTCATTTTTTTTGGGTTGTATCATTCCTATAAATCTAGAGTCTGATTTTAGTGAATCCTCAACCATTTCCAAATATCTTGGCTCGAAAATATTTAAAGGAAGTTTACTGTCGGGCAAAAGCAAGGCTCCTGGCAAAGGGAATATTGGAATATTGTGTGGAAATTTTTCTAAACTATAATTTTTCATTTCGGTTACCTAAAAATAAGTGAGGTCAATAGCCTTCTTCCTTTTTTTGCAACTTCATTTTCAGGGCCCAGGTGATCAAAGATCATTAAAAGTTGTTTTTTTGCTATCCCATCTTGCCAGTCATTATTGATTGTAAACATCTTTATTAGCTCATCTATACTTTCTGAAAATCTATTCTCATTGAAAAGTGCTTTGGAAAGTTTTAACATGGAGTTTAAGTCACCAGGGTTTTTTTCGATCAAAATTTGCAGTTGATCAATATTTTCATCGGTTTCAGAATTTTTCATAAGTTCAAATGATGAAATAGCTTGTTTTAATTTATTGTCACGAACTAAATTATCCGGAATGGATTTTATTATCTTTTCAATGTCTTCTCTTAGGTTCATTTTGATATAAAGGTTTATTAATAAAGAGAACACTTCAGCGGAAGGCTCTTTCACGACAAGTGCCTCTAAAATTAACTTTGCATTATCAAAATCTTCGTTTTCTATTAAACTTTTAGCTTCTTCTAAAGCATTGACCTCTCTTTTTGAGTATTTGCTAACTATATTATCGATAAAATCTTTTACTTCGCTTTCAGTTTTTGCTCCCATAAAGCCATCAACTGGCTGTCCATCGCTAAAAGCGAAAACAGCGGGGATAGATTGAACTCTTAGTTGTGAAGCAATCATCTTATTTTCATCTATATTCACTTTTACCAAAACAATGGAGCTTTGATTCTTTGCCGATTCCCTTTCTAAAATTGGGGTAAGTGATTTGCACGGACCGCACCAAGGAGCCCAGAAATCTACTAGAACAGGCATTTCTTTTGACTTCTCTATAACCTCAACCATGAATTGTTCGTCAGTAACATTTTTTATTTGTGAAGATTCAACTGAATTCATCTGCAATAATTCCTTCTTTAATTATAAAGCTCATAAAATTTTTCTAAAAATAATTCACGTGTTTCTAATGGACTTTTTGATTTAAGGTAATCTCCTTCCATTTCAGTAACACCAAATTTTCCAAAAATAGTTATTGTTTCTTTTAAGGAAAAACCGGCCAAGTTCCTTGCTTCTAACCATGCTGCGTTTTTGTCTGCCATTTTTACACTTTTTTTTATTTTACTGGGCAAGTCCGCTGGGATACCAAATCGCAGATGTATTGCCCTGGTTAGCAAAATGTCTAAGTTTTCATATGGAGAGCCTAAATGATTTTTTAAAGGAGATATCATATCGCTTATAACATATTCCGCAGCGTCGTGAAGTAAAGATGCCAATTTCCATTTTTTTTCTGTTTTAGGAAAATTATCAGAAAATAACTTTTCAACTAATAGTGAGTGCTGGGCGACTGAAAATGGGAAATCGCCAATAGTTTGACCATTCCATCTCGCTAAAAAAGATAATCCGTGAGCAATATCGTCAATCTCTATATCAATAGGGCTTGGATCTAATATGTTCAGCCGTCTACCAGACAGCATTCTCTGCCATGCTCTAATTTTTTTCATTTTCAGGTTGCAAAAAAAAACTAATAATCCATATTTACTGTACAGGAATTCTTGAGGAAAACAAAATGACAATGGATTACGTGGTAAAAGATTTAAGCTTATCTGACTTCGGAAGAAAAGAAATAAATATTGCCGAAACGGAAATGCCAGGTCTCATGGCAATCAGAGAGGAATTCAAAGGAAAACAACCTTTGAAGGGAGCAAAGATAGCTGGAAGTTTACACATGACAATACAGACGGCGGTGCTGATTGAAACACTGGTTAGCCTAGGAGCAGAGGTAAGATGGGCGAGTTGTAACATATTTTCTACCCAAGACCACGCGGCTTCTGCAATTGCAAAGAAAGGGATACCTGTATTTGCAGTAAAAGGAGAGACACTGGAAGAATATTGGGATTATGCAGACAGAATATTTCTTTTTGAAGATGGTCAAGCAAATTTGATACTGGATGACGGTGGAGATGCTACGATGTACATTCTGCTTGGTGCCAGAGCTGAAGAGGGTGATACTGTCTTTTTGGATAACCCTTCATCTGAGGAAGAAGAGTTTCTTTTTGCTCAAATTAAAAAGAGAATGGAAAAAAGTAAAGGTTGGTTTTCAAAACAAAGAGCATCTATTCTTGGTGTGTCTGAAGAGACTACTACTGGTGTAAACCGACTTTATCAGTTACAAAAATCGGGCAAACTGCCATTTCCGGCAATAAATGTAAATGACAGTGTTACAAAATCAAAATTTGATAATAAGTATGGCTGTAAAGAGTCTTTGGTGGATGGAATAAGAAGGGCTACTGATACAATGATGGCTGGTAAGGTTGCTGTAGTATGTGGTTATGGAGACGTAGGAAAAGGTTCGGCTGCTTCACTTCGTGGAGCTGGTGCTAGAGTTAAAATAACAGAAGTTGATCCAATTTGCGCATTGCAAGCAGCAATGGATGGATTTGAAGTTGTCACTTTGGAGGATACAATAAGTACCGCAGATGTCTTCATTACAGCAACTGGTAACAAAGATGTAATAAAAATTGATCATTTAAGAAATATGAAAAATATGGCCATAGTTGGCAACATTGGGCACTTTGACAATGAAATTGAGGTAGCCTCTCTAAAAAACAACAAATGGACAAAGATTAAAGACCAAGTAGACATGATAGAAATGTCCTCAGGAAAGAACATCATACTTCTTTCAGAAGGTAGGTTGTTAAATCTAGGAAATGCTACAGGTCATCCTTCATTCGTGATGTCTGCGAGCTTCAGTAATCAGGTTTTGGCACAAATTGAACTTTGGAATAATACTAAGAATTACTCGAACGGAGTTTACACTCTACCTAAGCATTTGGATGAAAAGGTTGCACGCTTACACCTCGATAAAATTGGGGTTAAGCTGACAAAACTAGAAACAGATCAGGCGGAGTATATTGGTGTAAATGAAAATGGTCCATTTAAGAGTGAAAACTATAGATATTAACTAAACCTTTCTTCCCTTTTTACCAAATCCGATTGTCATTTGGTTTTCTGGGTCTAATGGCCATCTGGTTTTCGGTGTGAGATCAAGATCGTCATAGTCTCTGTTGATATATCTTAATCCCCCGGCATATGCAATCATAAGGCCGTTATCCGTACATAAACTCAAGGGAGGGGCAAAGAAATCTGTTTTGTGTAATGCTGATATTTTCTCCAAAGCGAGTCTAACTTCATTATTAGCAGCCACCCCACCCGAAATAGAAAAAGAAAATTTTTTTTTGGGAAAGGTTGTTTGAAATTTCTTGAAAGCCTTTTTTGTTTTTTCAGACAAGATTTCTACTATTGATTTTTGGAACGAGGCACATATGTCCATTTGATCTTTTTTATATAAACCACCTTGCTTTCTAATTAGCTCTTCAACAGAGCGTGCGACGGCACTCTTTAATCCCGAGAAAGACAAGTTGCAGTTATCTTCTTTTATTAGTGGAAGCGGAAATACAAAACGATTAGGGTCTCCTTTTTTAGCGAGTGCCTCGACTTCAGGGCCGGAATAAACTTTTAAACCAACTAATTTAGCCACCTTGTCAAAAGCTTCTCCAGGGGCGTCGTCAATTGTCGTTCCAAGTCTTTTTATTTTGTTATGATTTATTACTGCGAGATACTGACAATGTCCACCTGAAGCTAAAAGCATAAGGTAGGGAAACTTAAGATCATTAGTAAGTCTTGGGGTTAAAGCATGTCCAGCTAAATGATTAACGCCAACCAAATTTTTTTTTAGTCCAAATGATATTCCCTTAGCAAAGTTAATACCAGATATAAGGCCCCCAATTAGACCTGGTCCTGAAGTTACACAAATAACACTAATTTCTTTAAGGGACGTGTTCCCTTTGGCCAAGGTTTTTTCAAGACAAATTTGTAAATTATTTGAATGAGCTCTAGCTGCAATCTCTGGAACGACGCCACCATATTCAGTGTGCAAATCTTTTTGGTCAAATATGTAAGAGCTAATAATTTTTCCAGAAATATTTTTTATTTTATTTTCTGAGCCATTGTAAGTTAACTTAACCAAACCGATAGCAGTATCATCACAACTACATTCAATACCTAGTGCCAAGATAGACTTCTTCATTTTTCTATAATAAGGTTGTTTTGGATAATAGAAACAGCTTTAAATAGAAAAATGAATAGTAAAAGAAGATTTGGAAAAGTTATTATCGGCACTAGGGGTTCTCCTCTTGCCTTGGCACAGGCAAATGAGGTCAAAGAGAAAATAATAAATTTAAATAATTTTGATCCGGAAAAAATTGATATTAAAATAATTAAAACAAGTGGCGATAAATTTCTAAACACTTCACTTTCTAAAATTGGTGGAAAAGGATTATTCACAAAAGAAATACAACAGGCCTTATTTGATAAAGAAATAGATATGGCTGTTCATTCCATGAAAGATGTCGAAACAGTTTTACCAAACGAACTTTATATTTCAACTATATTGCCCCGTGAGGATATAACAGACTCATTTATATCTCAAAAATATAGATCTATTATCGACCTTCCTCATGGCGCAATAGTAGGGACCTCTTCACTTAGAAGAAGAGCACAGCTTTTAAACAAAAGAAATGACTTAAAGGTTGTCGAGTTTAGAGGCAATGTTCAGAAAAGATTGGGAAAATTAAAAGATGGGGTTGCCGAAGCGACGTTTTTGGCAACTGCTGGACTTAAGAGATTAGGATTAAATGATTTGGTAAACTCTATAAGCGTTGATGATATGCTTCCCGCTGTTGCTCAAGGGGCAATTGGGATTGAGCATAGAAGAGAGGAGTCTATAGAGGAGCTAGTGAAACCCTTAAATGATGATCTATCAAACATGCAGATACGTGCCGAAAGAGCTTTCCTAAAAGAGTTGGATGGCTCATGCAGAACACCAATAGCAGCTATGGCCGTAAAAAATAAAAATAGAGTAAACCTGATAGGAGAGATAGTTAGACCGGATGGATCCGAGAAAATAAGCAATAAGTGGTCCGGTGATTGGTCTCTTGCGGAGGAAGTTGGTGCTGAAGCTGGCAAGGAATTGAAATCAAAAGGTGGAAAAGATTTTTTTAAATAAAAAAATTCTTTTGACAAGAAGCTTA
>MDTB01069240.1_pt1 | contig 24824 bp, 23 predicted proteins | sample 811161 | NCBI WGS metagenome assembly MDTB01 (sample SAMN05326650, study PRJNA326480) | marine metagenome | isolation source: seawater | place: Mediterranean Sea | collected 2009
ACCATCCTATTGGATGACACCTATTATTTTTGATAGTCAGAGTAAAAGAGAAAAAGTTGAGATAAAATTAAAAGAAAACTCAATTGAAACACGTCCACTTTTTACCCCAATCGACCAATTGCCTTTTTATGAAAAATCAAGTAGTGAAACAGCCAATAGACTTTATAAATTAGGTATTTTACTGCCAAGCTACCCAGGGCTTTCAGATGAGGACCAAAACAAAATATGTAAAATAATAAACAGTATAATATAAATTATGAAAAGAGCATTAATAACAGGTGTTGCAGGACAAGATGGAAGTTATCTTTCAGAGTTTTTGTTACAAAAAGGATATGAAGTTCATGGAACAATCAGGAGGTCTAGTCTAGAGGGTGTCTCAAGAGTCGACCACTTATATAAGGGGGAGGGAAAAAACAAACATTTTAATGTCCATTATGGTGATATAACTGACTCAATTTGTATGAGTCATATAATTTCTAAAGTTAAACCAGATGAGATTTACCATCTTGCTGCACAAAGTCATGTAAGAGTTTCATTTGATATTCCCGGCTATACAGCTCAAACTGACGCTATTGGTACATTAAATATTTTAGAAGCAATAAGACAAAATAATTTAACTAACAAAACAAAATTTTACCAAGCATCAACCAGTGAGTTGTTTGGAAAAGTTTCTGAATCACCTCAATCAGAATCTACTCCTTTTTATCCAAGAAGTCCATACGGTACTGCAAAATTATATGCATACTGGACAACAATAAATTATCGAGAAGCTTATGGTATTTTTGGTTCTAATGGTATTCTGTTTAATCACGAAAGTCCAAGAAGAGGAAACAGTTTTGTAACAAAGAAAATTGTGGAATCAATAGCTCAAATTAAACGGGGGAAAATTAAGGGTTTTAAATTAGGAAATTTAGATGCTCAAAGAGATTGGGGTTATGCGCCAGAATATGTAGAAGCTATGTGGTTAATGCTTCAGCAGGAGGAACCTTCAGATCTGGTTATTGCAACTGGAGAAACTCACTCTGTAAGAGAGTTTATTGAAAAATCATTTAAAATTGCAGGTTATACGATTTACTGGGAGGGAAGTGGAATAGATGAAGTTGGGAAATGCAGCAATTCTAATGATACTCTAGTTTCTGTAGACCCATATTACTTTAGACCAACAGAAGTAGAAATCTTACATGGTAATCCATCAAAAGCAGAGAAGCTTTTAGGATGGAAAGCAAAAACTAAATTCAATGAATTGGTTAAAGTAATGATGGAATTTGAATTAAACAAGAATTAAATGGATAGTAATATTTTAATTACAATTTGTGCAAGAGGAGGCTCTAAAGGGATACCAAAAAAAAATATTTTTCAAGTTAATGGAAAACCATTAATAGCATATACAATTGATTTTGCAATGGAATTTAAAAACCATATTGATTGTGATATCATATTATCAACAGATGATCATATGATAAAAAGTGTAGCTTCAGATTATGGACTAGAGACATCTTATCTAAGACCTTCATCTTTAGCGAATGATGAGGCAGGCAAGGTTGAAACTATTGAACATGTTTTAGAGTTTATGGAAATTACAAATAAGATAAAATATGATTACATAATTGATTTAGATGTGACATCTCCTTTAAGAACTATTAAAGATTTATTAGATTCAATAGAAATTTTAAAAAAAAATAAAAATGCCTATAATATTTTCTCAGTGAGTGAACCCAATCATAATCCATATTTCGATATGGTAGAAAAAAAAGAAAATGGGTTTTTTAATTTAGTCAAAAGCGAAGGAGATTATTTTTCTAGGCAAAAAAGTCCTAAAGTCTATGATATGAATGCCTCAATCTATGTTTTTACAAGAAAGTTTTTTGAATTAAAATTTAAAACACAAATAACAAACAAGAGTTTAATTTATAAAATGGATCATGTATGTTTTGAAATTGATAATCCAATTGAAATGGAGTTTCTAGATTTTTTAATTAAAAAAAATTACACTAAAAATATATTATAATAATAAAGATTTTATGAGAAAATTTAATAGTTATGCATTGAATTAAACATATAATGAAATTGAAAAAACTAGTAATGAAAATAACCCTAACAGACATTAAACAGATTCATTTAAAACTATTTGATAATGAAAAATTATAAAGAAAGACTTCATAATGCTATTCCAGGAGGTGCTCATACATATTCAAGAGGTGATGATCAATTTCCCTCGAATGCACCGGCTATATTATCAAGTGGCAAAGGTGCATATGTTTATGACACAAATGGTGAGGAATATCTAGACTATGGTATGGGTTTAAGATCTGTAAATATTGGATATGGAAATAAAGAAGTAGCTGATGCTGCATATGAAGAGATAATTAAAGGAAATAATTTAACAAGAGCATCTTTAACTGAGTTAAAGGCAGCAGAACTTTTGATTGACCTTATTCCTTCTGTTCAAATGGTTAAATTCGCAAAACATGGATCCACAGTAACAACAGCTGCAATAAAATTAGCTCGAGCATATACCAATAGAAAATATATTGCCGTTCCAATGGAGCAACCCTTTTTTTCATTTGATGACTGGTTTATTAGTTCAACTGAATTAAAAAAAGGAACTTTAAAAGAAACTGAACAGTTCACTCTCAAGTTTAAGTATAATGATATAAGTTCTTTAGAGGAATTGTATGTGAAATACCCGAATCAAATTGCGGGTGTAATTTTAGAACCTGCGACTTCTTTAATTCCTTGTAATTCTGAATGTCAAAAATCAATGACCTGTAGAGAGTGTCCTAATAATGAAACTAATTTTTTACATCAGGTTAGAGCTCTTACAACGAAATATAAGAGTGTATTTATTTTAGATGAAATGATTACAGGTTTTAGATGGCATCTAAAAGGGGCACAGTATTTCTATAATGTAAATCCCGACTTATGCACTTTTGGAAAAGCAATGGCAAATGGTTTTGCTGTGGCTGCACTTTGTGGCAAAGAAAAAATTATGTCTCAGGGTTCAATTCGTAATATTGGAGCAGAAAGAGTATTTTTAACCTCCACAACTCATGGAGCAGAAATGAGTTCATTAGGGGCTTTTATTAAAACAATAGAAGTACTAAAAAGAGATAATGTAATTAAACATATTTGGGATTATGGCTCAAACTTGATTCAAGAAGCAAATTCTCTTTCAGAAAAGCATGGTTTGTCAAAAAACATTATCTTTTATGGTTTAGGATGCTCTCCTAATTATTTAGTAATGGATGATCAAGGTAATGCTTCTTTAAGCTTGAGAACACTATTTTTGCAAGAAATGATGAAAGAGAAAATTCTCTTTCCTTATATAGCATTATCATTTTCTCATAACAAGAGCGAAATGGAACGAACTTTATTTGCTATTGATAAAAGTTTTGGAGTAATTAAAAAAGCTATAGATGGTCGAATAGAGGATTACTTACATTCTGAAGTTGTAAAACCTGTTTTTAGAAAATACAATTAAATGTTAGATAACAAAATTATTTTTATAGTAGGAGGTTTAGGGCTTATAGGAAAAGTGTTTTCAAAGTGTGTAATTGAAAATGGAGCAGAACTTATAATAGGTGAGTTAGAGACTAAAGGAAATATTCAGCGATTTAATGATCTAAAACAAGAATTAAATTCTAATAAAATTCAATTTATTCCCTTTGATATAACCTCTGAATCATCAGTAAAAAAAGGATTCAAAACACTTTTTGAATCACATTCCCAAGTAGATGCGGTTGTGAACACCTCCTATCCAAGAAATAAAAATTTTGGAAATGATTTTTTAGATGTTGACATTAAAGATTTCAATGAAAATATAAATTTACATTTAGGAGGGTATTTTTTAACATCTCAAATTGCTATTAAACATTTTTTGAAACAAGGAAGCGGAAATCTTATTAATATTGCGTCAATATATGGAGTAATTGCGCCTAAATTTGAAATTTATAAATCTACTGAATTAACAACGCCTGTTGAATACTCCGCAATTAAGTCCGGTATAATACATTTAAATAAGTATTTTTCAAAATATCTAAAAGGTAAAAACATAAGAGTTAATTGTATTAGTCCTGGTGGGATCATTAATAATCACTCAGATATATTTAAGGAAAATTATAGCAGGCATACTTTAAATAAAGGGATGCTCGATTCTTCAGATCTAACAGGAACTCTTATTTACTTATTAAGTGATATGAGTAAATTTATAAATGGACAAAATATAATTATTGATGATGGATTCACTCTCTAAATATAAATAATGTAGATATGGTTAAAAACAATAATTTTTATTTTAAAAGCCTTAAAACAGTTGTTATCATTGGATATTTTGATGAACTACAATCAATTATTGAAATAAATAATGAACTTGGATTAAAAACTAAAATCATTACTTCTTCAGACCAATCTAAATTTATTAATCAAAATATTGATTATTCAATCTTTGATGAACTTGACAATAATTTTGAAAGCTATGTTCAAAAAAACGTTAATACTGATGAAACACTTTTTTTATCTCTAAGTTCTAGACTAATTTTTAATAATCATTTTATTAAAAAAGTATTTCATAATAATCTGATAAATTTTCACTCTACAAGACTACCCCTTGATGCAGGAGGTGGAGGGTTCTCATGGAGAATTTTAAAAGAAGATAGAATTGATAATATGGTTTTCCATATGATAGATGAAGGAATTGACACTGGTGCTATTATCTATAACAAAAGGAGTCTATTCCCAGCCAGTTGTAAAGTTCCTTCAGACTATGAAACTCATAGAAATAAAAACTTCCCAAACTTTTATAAAGGATTTATTTCAAATCTTACAACTGGACATAAATTTAAGCTAATTCATCAAATTGATTATTTAGGAAGTTATAATCCTAGACTAAATACCATTAAAAATGGATTAATTGATTGGAATTTTTCCTCAAGAGATTTATATAATTTTATTAATGCTTTTGATGACCCATACCCAGGAGCAAGCACTTTTTTAGATCGTGGAAATTTTGGCAAGCTACATTTAAAGAAAGTCCACTTGCATGCTGGCGATGGCTCTAATCACTCATTTATGAGCGGTATTGTTTCAAGACATGATAAAGATTGGATTGTTGTATCAACAACAGATAAGTATATGCTGTTAATTGAGTCGATAATAAACCAAAAAGGAGAAAACATTATTTCAAAAATTAGACCTGGTGATAGATTTTACACCCCTGTTGAGAAATTGTCTGCTGCTAAATCATCAAGAGTTACTTATACTTCAAAAGGATAATTTAAACAGATTTAATAAATTCAATTTTTAGTTGTAAAGTTATCTTAAATTAAGTACTTTTGTAACTTAATAACGATTTTTGGTATGTTAAATAAATTAATTACATCTAAAACAAGATTAAGACTTTTGCTTAAATTTTTTATATCTCAAGCAAATCGAGGATATTTAAATGGCCTTGCTAATGAAATGGGTGAATCAACTAATTCAATTAGAAAAGAATTAAATCACCTATATGGAGCAGGTTATTTAAAGAAAGTTAAACAAGATAATAAGATAGAATATAAAGTAAACATTGACCATCCTCTATATGAGACATTAAGAAAAGTGGTTCTGAAACATTTAGGATTAGAAGATTTAGTAGAGGCGGTTTTAGAAAGAATGGGTAATGTTGAATATATTCTTTTAGTTGGTGATTATGCTAAGGGAATTGACTCTGGCAATATTGAAGTTTTTCTAATAGGGAATGATTTGAATTTTAATTATATATCTCAACTTGAACAAAAAATAGAAAACTTAATTGGAAGGAAGGTTAATTTTTATTTATCATCAAATTTTCCTAAAAATCAATTTCACATTCAGTTATATTCAAAAGATTAATAAGAATAATATGAAAAAATCAAAAAGACCTTGGGGTAATTATACAGTTATACTAGAGGACACTAATTTTAAGCTAAAACTAATTGAAGTAGAACCAGGAGAAAGACTAAGTTATCAATTTCATAATAAAAGGTCAGAGGTTTGGACTATTATTGAAGGTATGGGTGAAGTAATAATTGATGGTGATAAAATAAACATGAAATATGGTGACTCTATTAAGATTAAAAAGAATTCTAAACACAGAATATCCAATAACTCCGATAATAAATTAAAATTTATAGAGGTTCAAACTGGAACTTATTTTGGAGAGGATGACATTGTTAGAATAGAAGATGATTACAACAGAATAAAATGAGAAAAAAAGTAATAATTGTGTCTGGGTATTTTAATCCTATTCATAAGGGTCATATTGAATACTTTCATATAGCAAAAAGGCATGGGGATAAATTATTTGTAATTGTAAATAATGATTATCAAAGAAAATTGAAAGGATCAAAAGAATTTATGAGTCAAGATGAGAGGAAGTTGATTGTTGATGAATTACATGTTACAGATAAATCTTTTTTGTCAATCGATGAAGATCGAACTGTATGTGCTTCACTTGAAAAAATACATAAAAAATATTCATTTAAATATGATCTTTATTTCGCAAATGGAGGTGATCAAACAAATGAATTAATTCCAGAAAAATCTGTTTGCAATAAGCTTAATATAAAAATGATTGACAAGCTAGGAGAAAAAGTTCAATCATCTTCATGGCTTTTAAAAAAAATAGAATGAAAATAAAAAAAATTTGTTGTATTGGAGCTGGTTATGTCGGGGGGCCAACTATGGCAGTTATTGCATTAAAATGCCCAGAAATTAAAGTAACAGTTGTTGATATTGATAAAGAAAAAATAAATAGCTGGAATAGTGAAGATCTTAATGAGCTTCCTGTATTTGAGCCTGGACTATCTGAAGTTGTTGAAAAAACAAGAAATAAAAATTTATTTTTCTCTACTAATATTAAAGATTCAATAAATGAAGCGGAAATGATATTTATGGCAGTAAATACACCTACTAAAACTAAAGGAAAAGGAAGAGGATATGCTGCTAATCTCACTTTTGTAGAAAATTGTGCAAAAGAGATTGCAGAGTTTTCAAAGTCTGATAAAATTATAGTAGAAAAGTCTACTCTACCTGTAAGAACAGCTGAGAAAATTAACAATATTTTAAAAAAAAATAATAAGAAAGTAAATTTTGAAGTTATTTCTAATCCTGAATTTTTAGCTGAAGGAACAGCTATTACAGATCTTTTTAAATCTGACAGAGTTTTAATAGGAGCAGATAATACAGAAACTGGAAAAGTGGCAGCTGATAAGCTAATTGAAATTTATAAAAGATGGATTCCAAATGATAAAATAATTAAAACAAATGTATGGTCTTCTGAGTTGTCAAAATTAGTATCAAATGCAATGTTAGCTCAGAGAATATCCTCTATAAATTCAATCTCAGCCTTGTGTGAAAAAACTGAAGCTAATATTGATGAAGTATCTAAAGCAGTTGGGTTAGATTCAAGAATTGGTCCAAACTTTTTAAAATCATCAGTTGGTTTTGGAGGTAGTTGTTTTAAAAAAGACATTTTAAACTTAGTCTACCTAGCAAGACAGTATAAACTTGAAGAAGTTGCTAAATTCTGGGAAAGCGTTGTCAAGATAAATGATTATCAAACATATAGATTTGGACAGAAAATTATATACTTATATAAAGATCATAAGAATAAGACTGTAACAATTTTAGGGTGGTCTTTTAAAAAAGACACTAATGACTCGAGGGAGTCAGCATCTATATCTTTGGCAAATCAATTGTTAGAAAAAAAATTTAATATAAGAGTTTATGATCCAATGGTATCAAATTCAAGAATAATTCAAGATATTACCAATAAACTTAAAAGTTCAAAAAAGACGACTAAACAAATTAAAAGATTTATTTCAAGGTTAACTATTTGTGATAACATAGATAGTGCATTGAATAATTCAAATCTTGCTGCAGTTTGCACTGAATGGGATGAGTTTAAATCAGTTGATTGGAATAAGATATTCATAAATATGAAAAATAACCCATGGGTTTTTGACGGAAGAAATATTATTGACAGAGATAAACTAAAAAATATTGGGTTTAAAACTTTTTTTATTGGTCAGCCATGAGAAATAAAAAAATTGGTATAATAGGCTTAGGTTATGTAGGGTTACCTGTTGCAATTGCATTTTCCAAAAAATACAAAGTGATAGGTTATGATATTAACTTAAACAGAATTAATAGTTTAAGCAATTACACTGATTCAACTAATGAAATTACAGATACTATTCTAAAAAAAGCTTTAAGTAATAATTTATCAATTACAAACTATATCAATGATCTCAGTACCTGTAATGTATATATAATAACTGTTCCAACTCCAATTGATGCAAATAAAAATCCTGATCTTACTGCACTTATTAGTGCTACAAGCTCAGTAGGTGATTTAATTGTAGAAAATGATATAATAATTTATGAAAGTACAGTATATCCAGGTTGTACTGAAGAGTTGTGTGTTCCAATACTTGAGAAAAAAAGTAATCTAACCTATAATAAAGATTTTTTTTGTGGATATTCACCAGAAAGAATTAATCCAGGAGATAAAAAACATACTATAGAAAATGTAATAAAAGTTGTTTCTGGATCGACACCTCAAATTACTAAAGTGATTGATAAGCTTTATTCTTCAGTTATTACTGCAGGTACATATGTTACTAGTTCAATTAAAATTGCTGAGGCTGCTAAAGTGATTGAAAATGCACAGAGAGATATAAATATTGCCTTTATCAATGAACTAGCAATAATTTTTAATAAAATCAAATTAGACACTAATGAGGTTCTTGATGCTGCTTCCTCAAAATGGAATTTTTTAAACTTTAGACCTGGATTGGTAGGCGGACATTGTATTGGTGTTGATCCGTATTATTTAGCATATAAAGCAAAAAATGAAGGCTATGTTCCGGAAATGATTTTAGCAGGAAGAAAAGTTAATGATAGTGTTGGAATGTTCGTAGCCAATCAAGTTATTGAGGAAATGAAAAATAAAAACTTAACTCTAGAGAAAAGTAGAGTTTTAATTTTAGGATTTGCTTTCAAAGAAAACTGTCCAGATCATAGGAACACTAGAGTTATTGACATTATTAATGAGTTAGTTAATCAAAAATTAAACTATGATGTTTATGATCCTGTTGTAGATAAAGAATCAGTTTACAATGATTATAAGATAAATATGATAGATAATTTGAAAGATAAAGATTATGACGCTATCATTGTAGCTGTCTCTCATGAAAAAATTCAAGAAAATTAATTTAATAAATTTAGTCAAAAGTAGTGACTCAATTATATATGATGTCAAAGGTTTTCTAGAAAAAAAATCAAATATTATTAGATTATAATCATGAAAATTTTTAATCCAATATTAGATATAATTAAATATTTAAAGATGTATCAACTTTATCTTGGGTATAGAATGTATTTGATATATTTTTTGGGATTAATTTCATCATTTCTTGAGGGGATTGGTATTATAATGCTTCTTCCTTTATTACAATCTATCGATAATGGAAATAGGCCTGATGATTTTGATGGAAAAATTAATGAATATTTATACCAAATTATTGAATTTCTAGGATTTAGTAACTCAATGGCATCAATTCTACTATTAATTTCATTTGCATTTGTATTTAAAGGAATCATTACTTTTTTCTCTCATGGACTTACTGCATATCTGATGGGTGAGCTACTTAAAGAGATAAAGATTAAACTATTTAATCTATACTCAAAAATGAATTACAACTATTACTCTTCAAAAAATTCTGGCGAGTTAATTAATTTAATCAATGAACAGCCAACAAAGGCTTTAGAAGCATTTCGTCAACTTTCATGGCTTGGTTCTTATTTAATAAATACAATAATTCTAATGACTCTTGCTTTTTTAATGACATTTAGCTTTGGATTGATGGCGCTTGGACTTGGGGTTATTATTTTGATACTTTTTTTAAGAATGAACATCTATGTTCAAAATCTATCCAGAATATCAGCTCAAGAGAATGGAACCTTGACCAAGTGGTTGATTCAATCTTTACACGGATTTAAGTATTTAATATCAACAAATCAAATCAATAGTTTTAAAAATCATATAGAAAAATCCATTTTAATATTAACACTAACTCAGGTCAAGTCGGGTATTGCACGTGCTTTTACTCAATCAGTCAGAGAGCCTATTGCCGTAGTATTTATTATGATTATTGTCTATTTTCAAATTTTTATATTTGGATTGAGACTAGAACCTATACTTGTATCTATTGTTTTATTTTACAGAGCACTTAATTCGACCTTAGCGATTCAAAGTTCTTTTCAAGCTACTTTTCAAAATATAGGAAGCATGGAGTTAGTTAATAACGAATTTATTAACCAGAAAAATAATCAATTTGAAGACGGCTCAATAATAGTTAATAATCTTGAAAAAGAAATCAAATTTGACAATGTATCATTCAAATATAATAACAGTAATAAGGGAGTTAATTCAATTTCCATGAGAATTCCTGCTAAAAGTACTGTTGCTATTGTTGGTGAATCTGGATCTGGTAAAACAACAATAATTGACCTAATTACACTTATTAACAATCATCAAAAAGGTCGAATTACTATGGATGAAATATTATCCACGGAAATAAACAAATCCTCTTGGAGAAACAAAATTGGTTATGTTTCTCAAGATTCTGTTGTATTTGATGACTCAATTGCAAATAATATAATTATGTGGAAAGATAACCCAAATGATGAAGAAGCAAAAAAGAGACTAATTAATGCTGCAAAAAGAGCTAATATTCTTCATTTTGTTAATTCTCTTGAAAATGGGTTTGAAACTTTAGTAGGAGATAGAGGAGTAAAATTATCTGGCGGTCAAAAACAGAGAATTATTATTGCTAGAGAACTATACAGAAATCCTAATATTTTAATTTTAGATGAAGCAACAAGTGCATTAGACTCAGATTCTGAAAGAAAAATACAAGCTAGTATTGAATCTCTAAGAGGAAAAATGACAGTAATTATAATCGCACATAGGTTATCAACTATAAAACATGTTGATAATATTTATGTTGTTGATAATGGACAAGTAATTGAAAGTGGGTCGTTTAATGTACTTAAAGATAGCCCAAACTCAAAATTCAGTAAGCTTTTAAACCTTCAACTTATTTAGAATGTCTATATGAAAAAGTATATATATTTTATGACTAACGAACCACAATGGTTTGATATTGCCGTTAAACTCTATGACAATAATATTGCAGAGCCCTATCTTTGGATGGGTAACTGGCATCATTACAAAAAAGCAAAAGATAAATTTGGAGATGAAGTTGTAGAATATTTTGATTTCTTTAAGTTTACTTCTCATAAAATTATAGATACAGACTATAAATCTAATTTTAATGATTTTTTTACTTCAAATGAATATTTTATTGCAAAGGACAGAGTATTAAAGATGATGGACAGGCTTGATGATTTATCATCTTTAAGTAGACTTGATAGAGAGGCTATATTCAATTTAACTGTAGTTTGGATTTTAAATAAATTTGAAAAACAACTTCCTGATGCGTTAATATCTGTTGAGAACCCTCATACACACATTCAATATACTTTATTTCAAATATGCAACTTTTATAAAATACCATGTGTAAAATTTACATCATGGACTTTTCTGCCTTTGTTAATATGCGAGTATGTTAATTCTGGAAAACCTTTTCTCCATAACATAAAAATCAATAAAAATTACTTAAATGAATTTTCAAATTTTATTGATCAATACATAAATAATATTTCTTCTAAAAGTAAAAGCTATAAAGCTCATCATATTGAGATAGAAAGATTACAGTCTAAACAGATTAAATGGAAACTTAGTAAGGTAAAAGAATTCTTTAAGGATTATCTTAGAAAATTTAAGTCATTGGAAAGTTATACTAATTCTTTAGAATACAACCCATTGAATCCGTTTAAGATTAGTCCTTTGAGAAAATCTAAAATCATAAATAAGAGGAGAATACAACTCAAAAAAGAAATAAATTCTGTTAAAATAACAAAATTAAACACTAATGATAAGTTTGTTTATTTTGGACTTCACTATGAACCTGAAAGGACAACCTTACCTGACGGAGGAAGGTTTCATGACCAATTTTTAGCTTTAGTTAAATTAAGAGAATTTGTTCCAGATGAAATTAAAATTTATGTAAAGGAACACCCATCTATGTTCTATAAATCAACATGGGGATATCGTGGAAGAAGTCCATTGTTCTATAGATTAATAAATAATTTAAATAATGTATCAATCGTTGATACAAATATTAAGACTATGGACTTAATGAATAGCTCATTATTCACTTCTACAATATCCGGAACTCTTGGTTTAGAATCTGCTGTTTTAGGTAAAAAATCATTACTGTTTGGCGAGCATATATGGTATCAAGGATGTCCAAACACTTATAATTGGACTGAAAATTTATTATACGATGAGTTTATCAAAAAAGAAACATTTAATGAGATTTCTGTAAAAGATTTTTTTAAAGATAAATTAGCTAATCAATCAATACTTGGGTTACTAAACTCTAGAACTAATATTAGGTTTAATAAATTTATTGATTCGGAGTTTAGAAATAATCAAACTGAAAATATATATAAAGTCCTTGAATGTTTTTTTAAAAAAAGTCAATTTAAGTAATGAAAGTAGGAGCGATTATTTTTTCTAGAATGAGTTCAAAACGTTTACCAGGTAAAGCTATGATGGATATATCTGGCAAAACTCTTTTACAAAGAGTAATAGAAAGAACAAAAAAAATTAAATTAATTGATCACTTTTGTCTAGCAACTTCTAAAAATCAAGAAGATGATATAATTTCTACCTACGCAGAATCTATGGGATTAGATGTTTTTAGAGGTAGCTTAGATGATGTAGCTAAAAGAGCTTTTGAAGCTTCAAAAAAATATAGTTATGATAGTTTTTTAAGAGTTTGTGCTGATAGACCTTTTCTTGATTCAAAGCTTTATGATAATATGATTAATATTCATAAAAAAAATAATTTTGATATAACAACAAATCTATTTCCAAGAACTGTTCCTCCAGGATTATCAGGAGAGATAATTAATGTTAATTCTCTTGAAACAATTTTACAACTTACAACTGACACTATTGATAGGGAGCATGTGACAAGATATTTCTATCAAAATCCTAAAAATTTTAAAATATATAATTGTGATATCTTCAAGGATAAAACAACAATTGATTTAAGACTTGTAATAGATGATGAAAGAGACCTTGAAAGATCAAGATGGATAGTCTCAAATCTAGAAAAAAAGAAGAAAATTATAGATGAAACAGAAAAGATAATTTCATTAGCAAAACAATGGGAAATAAACAATAAAACAATTAAACTATGATAATTTTAGGAGTAAATGATGGTCATAATTCAAGTGCTTGTCTATTGATTAATGGTGAGTTAAAGTGTGCTATTGCAGAGGAAAGACTTTCAAGAGAAAAAAATCATTTTGGATATCCAAAAAAGTCAATAGAATTTATTTTGGACTACTGTAATATTTCAAAAAATGATATTGACAGAGTAGCTATGACTTCAAAGCATTTTATACCTGCATATTATTATGTTGAAAGAAATTCAAAGCTATCAATTCAAGACTATTGGAAAGAGCAAACTGATTATTGGTACCCTAAATTAATAGAAAACAAAAACCCAAAGTACTTGGAAGTTATGTCTCATCTTATTGATGAAGAAGGGTTCCCATATAACAAAAAGTATATAAAAAATGAATCAGATTCCCCTGGTATGTGGAATGCCAGAGTAAACCATATTTCAAAAGAATTAAATATTGACATAGACAAAATTATTCATCATGATCATCATAAATGTCATGGATTCTACGGATTTATATCCGAGAATAAATTTGAAACATCATCATTAATATATACAATGGATGGATTTGGAGATGGAGCTAATGGAACTGTATCTGTCTATGAGCCTGGTAAAAAAATAGTTGAAATTTCAAGATCCTCCAATTGTAATATTGGTAGGATGTATAGATATGCAACCCTATTACTTGGAATGCGACCTGCAGAACATGAATATAAGTTGATGGGGCTGGCAGCTTATAATTCGCATAAATATGGAAAAGCTGCCTATGATATTTATGCGGAAACACTTCAAGTCGACGGTTTAAAATTTAAATATGATAAACAAATAAAGGATCATTTTTTCTATTTTAAAGACAAGTTACAGGGACAAAGATTTGACGCTATTGCGTATGGAATTCAAAAAAGATGTGAAGAGATTTTAACAGAGTGGATTTCAAATGGAATTGCAGAGACAGGCATAAAAAATGTAATTATGTCTGGTGGAGTTGCCCAAAATATTAAGGCTAATAAATTAATAACTGAAATACAAAAGTTAGAAAGCTTACATATTCCGCCTGGCCCCGGCGATGAATCTTTATCAATTGGAGCAGCATATTTAGAACACTTTAACAGTAAAGATCAAAATTATAATACTAGTTATATTAAAAATGGATATTTAGGCCCATCATTCTCTGAAACATATATAGATAAATACATAATGAGTTTGCCTAAAAACCTAAAAACTTCAAAACTAAAAAATGATTACGCTGCAAAATTAATAGCGGGAGGGGATGTTATTGCAAGGTTTAGTTCTGATAACATGGAGTTTGGAGCAAGAGCTCTGGGAAATAGATCTATTTTGGCAGATCCAAGAAATCCAGATGTAATACACCATATTAATAAACTTGTTAAAATGAGAGATTTTTGGATGCCATTTGCGCCAAGTATTTTGAGTGAAAGAGAAGAAGATTATATAGTTAATCCTAAAAAAATAAAATCACAATATATGGCTATTGGGTTTGACTCAACTGAACTAGCAAAGTCTCATATACCTGCAGGCTTGCATCCGTTTGATAAAACTGCAAGACCACAAATTGTCTATAAAGAAGATAATCCAAAGTATCACTCATTAATTAAATCTTTTGAAAATTTAACAGGAGTTGGCGCTTTAATGAACACATCATTTAATATTCATGGTGAACCTATAGTAGGGACACCAGAGCATGCGATTGACACTTTTTTAAGATCAGGGATCCATCATTTAATTTTAGGAGATTGGCTAATATCAAAAAAATAAATCATATAACTAGCATGTATAATAAGGGTCAAATTTTATTTGAAAACGCCAAAACCAACAATTGGAATTATGTGTTTTTTGTATCCAACCCAATTGCTGTTTTTATTTCAAAAATGTTGATAGAAAAGTTAAATTTAGAAATTGATAAAGTAAAGGTTTTTTCTTTTAGGAATACAGATGCATCGCTTATAACTAAAAATTACATAAAAGTTTTTCCCAAAAAATTTGACTCTGCTTTAGGAAAAATTTTTTGGTATAGTCCTGTTGGTAACAGGATTTTAAAAAAAATTCCAGATAATAAGTTTATACTATTTACTGAATGGGCATACAGGGAATCTGAACGAATTATAAATCACAAAAATTGCGTTTCTCATGTTTATATTGAAATGGGCCAACATTCATATTTAAACATTCCTACATTCTCTCCAAAAAAATTATCCTTTAAAAATAAATTTCTTAAAAATTGGAAAAACAGATTAAGTTCTATAGATGAACATGCTCATTTTTATTATAGAGATGATGCATCACTTTTTTTTGGTATGATGGATGATGTCTTTCCTAAAATACCAAATGACAAAAAATACATACTTGATAATTTTAGTAATTTGAAACAATTTTACAGACCTAAATTAATTGGAAATAAAGTAATTGGTTTAACTTGTGCCTCAAGAAGATTAGAAAAAATTTTTTTGAATGATATGCTTAGTAAGTTATTTGAAAATCTTCCTCCAGGATCAATTATAAAAGCACACCCATCTTTTTATTCAACTAAAGCTGTTTATGAAAATTTTTATAATACATTTATGAAAGTCAATAAAGGGAGATTCAAATTATGCCCAAATAATGTTATTTTGGAATTGGAAATTCTGTTTGAAAAAAAAGTATTATATGGATCAAAAACAGCACTTTCAAAATACGCAGAGCATGCAGGCTCAAAATTTAATCATATAAACTTATATTAAATTGAACGAATATATAAATTCACTTAAGGAACAAAATAAATTAAATATCTCAATAGATAAATCAATAAATTTTAAATGGCCGTATACTAAGATTGCAGGCCCTTGCTCGGTAGAAGGGGATTCTATAATCCAAATTTCAAAGGAGATAAAAAAATGTGGAGCAAATGCATTTAGAGCAGGTGCATATAAACCTTGTACTTTCCCAATTTTAGTAGATAAAAATGGTTGGAAGGAGGGTCTTAAAGAAAGGGGTCTTGAACTGCTTAAAGAAGCCAAAATTCAATCAGGACTTCCTATTGTCACAGAAGTCATGGACATAAGAAAAATTGAAGAGGTTGAAGAGGTAGCAGACGTTTTTCAAGTTGGTACAAGAAACTTTCAAAACTATTCTTTGCTTGATGAACTTGGTAAAACTAATAAGCCAATACTTTTAAAAAGGGGAACTTGGGCCACATTAGATGAAATTCTAGGTGCAACTGAAAGAATCCTTGTAGGAGGAAATAAAAATATTGCAATATGTTTAAGAGGAGTTGTTGGGATGCCTTCATATAGACATATATATCCTAGTGTAAGATGGGCACCAGATTTAATGATGATTCTTGCGTTAAAAAAATTCACTAATATTCCAATTATTTATGATCCTAGTCATGCTTGTGGTAATAGAGACTTTGTTCCAGGTATTTCAAAGGCTGCAAAATCATTAGGTAGTGACGGTCTAATTATTGAAGCTCATCCAGATCCAGTTAACTCAATAAGTGATCCAGACCAAGCAATAAATTATGAAACACTAAAACAAATTTTTAATGATTAGTATTATAATTAGAAATAAAAATGAAGCAGAATTTATTGGCTTCACACTTCAATCATGTCTTGATTTCTTTGATAAACCCGAGATAATAATTGTTGATAATAATTCAACAGACGATTCTCTCGATATTGTTCAAAATTTTAATAACAGAACTGAAATTAAAATAAAAAAAATTGATATGTATAAGCCAGGAGAGTCTATTAATAAAGGTGTAAAGCATGCTTCCAACGAATATATTTTAGTATTATCAGCCCATACACAGATTATTCAATTAGATTTTGATTCAATCAAAAAAAACTTGGAAAAACATAAGGCAGTTTTTGGTCAACAAATTCCTGTTCATAGAGGTAAAAAAGTAACACCTGGTTATATTTGGGCAAATTTTGGCGAGAAAGAAGAAATAAATAAATTCTCAATAATTGAAAATAGGCTTTTTCTTCATAATGCTTTTTGCTTTTATACAAGAGAGACTTTGAATGAATACCCAATGCCTGAAAAATATTCTGGTAAGGAAGATAGGTTTTGGGCAAAGGATATAGTTGAAAAAAATCAAACTTATTTATATGATCCTTATCAAAAATGTTATCATTTTTGGACAAAAAATGGTGCAACTTGGAAGGGTTTAGTGTAAAGTTCCTTATATAGCTAAATATTACAATTTCCAATAATGGTCTTAATATAAATTAAACTAGTATCAAGGTGGACTCAAAAAAAATTAAAATTGGAATTTTTTCAAAAAAATTAAGTAACCTTAGACCTTTTGAATACAGAATCTTTCATGAGCTTTACATTGATAAAGAAATAGATTTGGCAGTTCTCTTTTTTGATGGCAGACAAAAAACTCAAAATAATTTTAATTATAGACTAAAATCATTCATTAAATCAAAAAAGATTTCATCAAAAATTTTATTGAAAATCCAAGAATATATTGAGACAAAAATTTTCAGAGATAAGTCTTTTAAACCTGAAAATGAATTAATCAAATATATAAATTCAATCAAAAAGGTTAACCTTTATCCAAAAAGCAAGGGATTCCTGGATGTTTTCACTAAAAATGACTGCCAAAAGGTAGATCAATTTAATTTGGACGTAATTATCAGGACAGAGTTCAATATTATAAGGGGAGATATACTAAACATACCAAAGCAAGGTATATGGTCATTTCATCATGGAGACAATAGAGTTAATAGAGGTGGTCCACCGTGTTTTTGGGAAATTATTGAAAAACATAAAAATATTGGAGTAACATTACAGAGGCTGACACCTGAACTTGATGGTGGAAAAGTAATTGATAGGGGGTCATATAATATTCACTGGTCACTGGTTCGTTCTAGGAGAATTGTGTATGATTCGTCAATAGTTTTGTTATTTAAAAATTTAAATCTTCTAAAATCTAAAAAGATTTCTTTATCAGATTCTTCAGAGTACAAAAATAGATTATATAAGTTTCCTACTCTAATTTATTCGCTAAAGTATATCATAAATTTTTATAAAAATTGTGTAATTAAAATTTTTCAAAAAATTATATCCCATTTTAACATAAGAAAATATAATCACTGGACTCTTTCATTTTCAGAGGGTAACTTTTTTCATACACCAATTGATAAATTAAAACTTATTAAAACTCCTAAAAATGAATTTTGGGCTGATCCTTTTTTAGTTGAAAAGGATAATATTAAATACATTTTTTTTGAAAATTACGATTATTCAAACAAAATTGGTAAGATTTCGTGTGGTCAAGTTAAGGGGGATAATCTAATTAATATAAAAGACGTACTAGTTAAAGACTACCATTTATCATATCCATTTATTTATCAAAAAGATAATGAGATCTATATGATACCAGAATCCTCGGCAAATAATAAACTAGAAGTCTACAAGTGTGATGATTTTCCAGAAAAATGGAGTCTATATTCATCAGCATTTGAAGGAGAAAAAGTAAAAGACTGTAATATCTATGAAGATGAAAATAAGAATCTTTGGGTATTTTTAAATAAAAAAAAATATAATTCAGATGATTGTAGCGATTTATATATCTACAAAATAGACTCATTAAAATTTGAAAATATATACTCTCATAAATATAATCCAGTAATTACTGACTCAACAAGAGCAAGGAATGCTGGTCCAATTTTTTCATTTCAAAATAAATTATTTAGGCCTTCTCAAGTAAATATCAACGGACAATATGGAGCTGGGTTAAATATCAATCAGATAATTTCATTAAGCTTGAATGATTATAAAGAAAGAATTGTGGAAACATATATTCCAGATTTTGACAAAAATATTAATGGACTACACCATATACACTTTCAAAATAATTTTTTTGTAATAGACTTATGTAAACAAAAAATATAATGATAGGCAAGAAATTACACATTTTAATAATCCCTTCATGGTACCCAGAGTATAAAGGTCATTATCTTGGAAGTTTTTTTAGAGAACAAGCCATTGGAATAAAAAATAGAGGGTGTAAGGTTGGAGTAGTATTCCCTGAACTTAAATCGTTAAGAAATACAAAAAAAATAAAACTATTTCCCAAATTTACTTTTTTAAATGATGATGGTGTTAAGACCTATCAGTTTAAGTGGAGTAATTGGTTTATAAAATTGAAGTTTGCTCAGATTTATGTATTTAAAAAAATGGGTTATTTACTATTTAAAAAATATGTAGAAGAAAATGGAACTCCTGATGTCATACATGCTCAATCAATATTTAATGCAGGATTTTTAGCAGAATATATTTTTGATAAACATAAAATTCCATTTATAATTACAGAACATAATAGTGGATTTTATTACAAAGATCAAGGGTTTGAAAATTATTATTCTAGAGTAATTGAGATTGTAAATAAATCATCAAATTGTTTTACTGTTTCTGCTAATTATTCAAAATATCTTAACAAAGAATTAAAGTCAAATAAAAAATGGAAAGTACATCACAATATTGTAGATAATAGTTTTTTAAGTTTTAAAATAAGTCCACCACTTGGTGATAAATTCATTTTTTTATGTGTTTCTAGACTTCATAAAATAAAAAATATTGATTTAATTATAAAATCATTTAAAAAATTTAATCTTAAATATTCTAACTCAGAATTAAGAATAATTGGAGTTGGGTCTGAACTTAAAAATTTAAAAAATCTAACACAAGAACTCCAGATAAATAAAAATGTAAAATTTTTGGGTAAAAAATTAAGATCCGATATGGTAAATGAATACAACTCTTGTAATTCATTTGTTTATGCAAGTAGTTTTGAAACATTTGGAGTAATATTTGTCGAAGCAATGGCTCTAGGGAGACCTATTATCTCATTAAACTGTGGAAGCTCAGATGAAATTATAACAGATAAGACAGGCATATTGGTTAATAACAAAAGTACTGAAGATATGTCAGAGGCAATGATATACTTATTTGAAAATTATTCTAACTATGACTCTTTAAAAATTAGAAATTATTGTAAGTCATTATTTTCGGAGAAAAGACTTTCAATAAAAATGATTAAACATTATAAAAATGTATTAGATAAATGAACAAAAAGCTGAATTTATTAATAGTTGCTTCATTTCCACCAAAAAATAAAAAAGTTGTTGGAGGTATTGAAAAATCATCTAGAGTTCTAGTTCAATCAAAGTATTTCCAACAATTTACAATAACAAAATTTGACACATCACAAATATCTAATCCTCCTCCTACTTTCTTTATACGATTTTTTCTAGCTATAGTAAGACTGTTTAAATTTATTATGACCTTAACAAAAAACAAACCCCACAAGGCTTTAATTTTTTGTTCAGATGGAGGCAGTGCAATTGAAAAGGGTTTAATGCTTGTGATTTGTAGACTTTTTAAAGTAAAATCATTAATATTTCCAAGAGCGGGAAATCTTATAAACCAGTCTAATAATTATATTTTATTCAGAGGTTTAATAAAATATCTTTTTTCATATTCAGATATTGTTTTATGTCAAGGCCCAACATGGTATAATTTTGTTGTACAAGGTTTAAAAGTTGACAAATCAAAAGCGTTTATTGTAAATAACTGGACTGCATCTAAGGACCTTTTACAAATTGGAAAAAATAGAATTATTAATAACCATAATAACTATATAAGAATTTTATATGTAGGCTGGCTTGAAAAACAAAAAGGAATTAATGAATTATTTGAATCTTTCTTAAGCTTAGTTAAAAAATATAAAATAAAAATTAAATTTATTGGGGATGGTACTTTAAAAAGAAAAATTGAGGAACTAAGTCTTTCAAACAAAATTCAGGAAAATGTTTCAGTAACTGGATGGTTGTCAGATAAAGAAATTATCTCGCACCTAAAATCATCAGATATCTTTGTACTTCCATCATGGTATGAAGGTATGCCCAACTCATTAATCGAAGCTTTAGCATCAGGATTGCCATCCATTTCTAGCTCTGTTGGAATAATTCCAGATTATATTATTGATAATGTTAATGGTCTATTAGTTCAACCTAACAATAAATTAAATCTGGAAAAGACTATTGAAAAAACAATAAATGATATTAACTTGAGAAAAAAAATATCAAAAAATGGAGTTAATCTTGCTGAAAGTCTATTTTCTGAAGATATTTCTCTTAAAAAATTATCAGATATAATTAAACAACTATAAGATGGCTAATCAAAAACTTTTAATAACAGGTGGGACTGGCTCCTTTGGAAATGCATATCTTAAAAAAGCTCTAAGTAATAATAAATTCTCTGAAATATTTGTTTTTAGTAGAGATGAAAAAAAACAAGATGATTTAAGAAAAAAAATCAACGATGAAAGAGTGAAATTTTTTATAGGTGATGTAAGAGATATTAATTCAGTTAATCAAGTTGTTAAAAATGTTGACTATATATTCCACGCAGCAGCTCTAAAACAAGTCCCTTCATGTGAATTCTTTCCTATTGAGGCTGTTAAAACTAATATTTTAGGAACTGAAAATGTATTAAGTTCCGCTGAATCATATGGTATAAAAAAAGTAGTGATATTAAGTACAGATAAGGCTGCATATCCAATTAACGCCATGGGAATGTCCAAAGCTCTAATGGAAAAGGTTATGATAGCAAAGTCAAGGATTCTAAACGATAATAAATCCATTTTTTGTGGTACAAGGTATGGAAATGTTATGGGGTCGAGAGGTTCTGTTATTCCACTGTTTATTTCTCAAATCAAAAATAAAAAAGATTTAACAATTACTGATCCAACTATGACAAGGTTTATGATGTCTTTGAATGATGCTGTTAACTTAGTTGACTATGCTTTTGAACACGCAAATCAAGGTGATCTTTTTATCAAAAAAGCACCTTCATCCACTATTGCAACACTTGCAGCAGCATTAATTGAAATCTTTAATTCTAATTCAAAAATTAGAGAAATTGGAGTTAGACACGGTGAAAAAATGCACGAAACTCTTGTTACCAAAGAAGAAATGCTAAAATCAGAAGACCTAGGGGATCATTATAGAATCAAAGCAGATAGTAGAGATCTAAATTATGATAAATATTTTTTTGAGGGAGACTCAAATAATCAAGATCAACTAGAGTACAACTCTGGAAATACAGAGATACTTAACAAGGATAAATTAATTGAAATTCTTTTAAAATTGCCACTAGTTAATTCTCAATTAAAATAAAGTTTAATTTGAAAATAGCAATTACAGGTCAAGATGGATTTATAGGTTATCACTTGTATAACACAATTAAATATAGACACCCCACATTTAAGCTTATAAATTTTAAAAAACCTTACTTTCAAGATCAAAACAAGATTGACAAAATTATATCAAAAGTTGATGTCATAATTCATCTAGCAGGAGTAAACAGAGATATCATCGAGGAGTCTATTCTGAAAAAAAATTTATTTTTAACTGAGGAACTTATAAAATCAATATCAAGGACTAATTTTAGTGGAAAATTAATTTTTGCCTCATCAATTCAGCAAAAAGATGATAATGCATACGGTGTTTCAAAAAGAAAGTCAGCAGAAAGCTTTTTTAATGCTTCTTCAAAAAATGGATTCACGTTTATTAATTTGATAATACCAAATGTTTTTGGACCCTTCTGTAAACCAAATTACAACTCATTTATAGCTACATTTTGTCATAATTCTTTGAATAAAATTCAAAATATTGTAAAAAAAAATAAAGATGTACCCCTAATATATATTGATAATTTAGTCCAGCAAATCATTCAAAAAATCAATGTTGATTCAAGTGATGAATTCAAATTTATTGAAGATATAAATATAAAAGTTATTGAAGTAAAGAATATGATTGAAGATTTTAATGAGGTTTACATTAAAAATGGAAATATTCCAAATTTAAATAACCCCTTTAAGATCAATTTATTTAACACCTTTCACAGCTACATTGAACCTAAGAACTTTTTCCCAAGAAAGCATAGTTTAATCAAAGATGATAGAGGGGCTTTTTCAGAAATTTTAAAATCATCATCTAAGGGTCAAGTATCCTTTTCTATAACTAATCCTGGACATACACGCGGAAATCATTTTCATACTAGAAAAATTGAGAGATTTTCAGTAATAGAAGGTGAAGCAGAGATAAATATAAAAAAAATAGGGTCAAATAAAAGATGCTCTTTTAATCTATCTGGAAAACGTCCCTGTTATGTTGATATGCAGGTTTGGTATACTCATAACATTAAAAATATAGGAGATACAAACCTTATAACTCTTTTTTGGATTAATGAATTCTACAACGAGAATGATTCAGATACATTCTTTGAAAAAGTTTAATTTTATAATATGAAAAAAATTAAGATTGTAACTGTAGTTGGAACTAGACCAGAGATAATTAGGTTATCTTCAATTATAAACAGATTAAATAATTCAGATTTTATTGAACATATATTAATTCATACTGGTCAGAATTATGATAAAAATTTAAATGATGTTTTTTTTAAAGACTTAGAAATAGATACACCAGACTTTTATCTTGATGCAGCTAAAGGTAATCCTAATTTAACTATTGGTGAGATAATGATAAAAATTGATCCAATCTTAGATAAAATTTCACCTGATGCAATGTTAATTTTAGGTGACACAAATAGTTGTTTATCAGCTATTGCAGCAAAGAAAAAAAAGATACCTGTCTTTCACTATGAGGCAGGAAATCGATGCTTTGATTATAGAGTTCCTGAGGAAACAAATAGAAGACTCGTAGATCATATCTCTGATATAAACTTAACATATAGCTCCAATGCTTCAAATAACCTTATGAATGAGGGAATACCGGCTGATAGAATAATTAAGGTTGGATCACCTATGTATGAGGTCTTGAATAAAAACATGGACAAAATAAAATCATCTAAAATTTTAAAAAATCTTAAACTTAAAAAAGATGAATATTTCTTGATTTCATGTCATAGAGAAGAAAACATTGATTCAAAAATTAATTTTAATAAACTAATTGATTCATTAAATAAAATTTCAGAAGTTTTTAAAATACCTGTGATTTTTCCCATACATCCTAGAACAAAAAAAATATTTAAAGAGAATAAACCAAACTTGAATAAATTGATTAGATTGGTTGATCCTCTTGGATTTGTAGACTACAACCAACTTCAAATGAATTCTTTTGTTGTCCTATCTGATAGTGGGACTATTTCGGAAGAATCGTCTATCTTAAAATTTAGAGCACTTAATATAAGAGAAACTCATGAGAGACATGAAGCCATGGAAGAATCAGCAGTAATTATGACAGGTCTTAATGCTGACAGAATATTACAAAGTATTAAATCCTTGACCGATTTAGAGAATGATAATCAAATAGGTTTAATACAAGTCGCTGATTATAAAATTCCAAACATTTCACTTAAAATAGAAAGAATTATATTATCATATATTAATTATGTAAATAGAGTTATTTGGCAAAAAGAATCTTAATTTATACCAATCATTTTTAT
>MDTB01111500.1_pt1 | contig 24824 bp, 18 predicted proteins | sample 811161 | NCBI WGS metagenome assembly MDTB01 (sample SAMN05326650, study PRJNA326480) | marine metagenome | isolation source: seawater | place: Mediterranean Sea | collected 2009
AATAGAATTTAATATCGCGGGGTGGAGCAGTCTGGTAGCTCGTCAGGCTCATAACCTGAAGGTCGGCGGTTCAAATCCGTCCCCCGCAACCAATTTAAACTATTTAATAAATTTTGATAAATTAGGTTTAAAATAATTATCACCCTTCATTACTTTTCCCTTTTCATTATAAATTGGTTTGCCATTTTTATCTAGCTTACTCATATTTGAATTTTGTACTTCATCAAAACATTTATCTAAATCAATACCAAATGCATGCCCTGCTCCATAAGTAACATAGAGAATATCAGTTAAGGCATCAGCAACCTCTAATAAATTTTTATTTTCAAGCGCTATTTTAAATTCATCTAATTCCTCTTTAATTAGCTCATATCTTAGCAAATTAATTTTTTCAGAAGCAAAAGAAGGGTTTGTTTTTACTTCTTGGCCAAACGTTGTCATAAACTTTTTAACTTTTTCAAAATTTGTCATAATGCTCCTATAAATTTTTTAATTTTAGTATAATATATAATATTACTTAAGTAGTTGTATTATTATATGAAAAAAAGAAAAGAATTTGATAGTATAGGCACAGTTAATGTTCCCAATAATAAATATTGGGGAGCCTCTACCGAAAGATCAAAAAAATACTTTGATATAGGTGAATTTTTAGTAAGACCTATATTAATACATTCTATAGCAATTATTAAAAAAGCTGCAGCTATAACTAATTTAAATAATAAAGATCTAAATAAAAAAATCTCAAAATCAATAATACGTGCTGCAGATGAAGTAATAAATGGTAAATTGGACGATAATTTTCCTCTTAAAGTTTGGCAGACAGGTTCGGGAACACAAACAAATATGAATGTAAATGAGGTAATAGCGAATAGAGCAATAGAAATTTTAGGTGGTAAAAAAGGATCAAAAAAACCAGTTCACCCAAATGACCATGTTAATAAATCTCAGTCAACCAATGATGTATTTCCTACCGCTATGCATATTTCTATTGCTTTAAAAACAAAAAAAAAATTGTTACCATCATTAAATTTGTTAAATAATGCATTAAAGAAAAAAGTAAAAGAATTCGATAAGATAATTAAAATCGGAAGAACACATTTACAAGATGCAACTCCCTTATCCTTAGGACAAGAATTTTCTGGTTATCAGTCACAGATTGAGGACTCAATTAAAAGAATCCAAACCGCATTAAACGAAATCTATTATCTTGCCCAAGGAGGTACCGCTGTTGGAACTGGAATAAATACAAAAAAAAACTTTGACAAAAAAATAATTGATGAAATAAAAAAAATTACAAAATTACCCTTTAAGCCAGCGAAAAATAAATTTGCAGCTCTTGCATCTCACGATGCAATTGTAAATTTTTCAGGAGCATTAAATACTTCTGCTGCAAGTTTGATGAAAATTGCAAATGATATAAGATTCCTAGGATCAGGCCCAAGGGCAGGATATGGTGAGTTAAAACTTCCTGAAAATGAACCTGGATCTTCTATTATGCCTGGTAAAGTTAATCCTACTCAATGCGAAGCTTTGACTATGGTATGTGTAAAAGTTATTGGCAATCATAATGGTATTACCATTGCAGGTTCACATGGTCACTTTGAACTAAATGTTTTTAAACCACTTATAATTCATAATATCTTACAATCAGTAAATTTACTCTCTGACAGTATTAAAAACTTTACAAATTATTGTGTAGTAGGAATCAAGGCAGATAAAAAAAAGATAAAAGAATTATTAGATAACTCATTAATGCTTGTTACTGCATTAACACCTTATATAGGGTATGATAATGCTGCAAAAATTGCTAAATCTGCATTAAAAAATAACACAACTTTGAAAAGTGAGGCTTTAAAATCTGGCCTAATATCAAGTAAAAATTATGATAAAATTGTTAATCCAATAAAAATGACAAAGCCTAGTTAGTTTCTATTAACAATTCTCTTAACAAAGATTTTAAATCAAACCAATTTTTAATATTATTAATATTTTTAGTCTCCAAGCTTTTAGATAAATTAAATACTTTAAATTCTGGTTTATTAACCTCGTTATTTATAATTAATTTTTTTAAAGAAAAACTTTTATCTAATATCATTCTTTCAAATTCAAAATAAATATTTTCGATATTTTTTTGATTTTTTTTGGGTAGTTGGATAACTCTATTGAATTGCCTTAAATTATCTATTTTAAATAAATTTTTTGTTTCAATAAAAATTTGATTTTTTTTACTTATAATATTAAAATTTTTTAATTCGAGATAACCTAACTTTTTCAAATAAATTTTGCTATTATTCAGACTAATTTTTCCATTCTTAAAAAAAATTTTTATTTCTAATTTATCAAGATATTTTGAACCATTAACTTTTTTAACATTTAGTAGAATTTTTCCATTGAAATTTTTATTTAATAAGTAGTCATTATTTATAAAGGCTTCTACTTTTGAAATTATCATTTTTATTGATTTGGTATTTAAATTTTGAAAATTTACTTTAATATCAAAAAAAAATGGAGAATTACTGATTACGCCAAATAAATTTAAATTCTTATTTTTATCTGTTTCAAAATTAATATCATTATTTAGTAATTTATATTTTACCTTAATTTTCTCTGTCATTATTGAAATATCTGTTTGACCAGTAATATTTTCTTCGTTAGGTTGATTGAATAAGTTATTGCTAATTTTAAAATTTAAATCTTTAAAATTTATATCAAAATGTTTTAAATATAATTTTTCTAAACTCTGTTTAAAGTCAATATTATATTTTGTATTGAAGATAAGACCATCAGAATAAAAATTTTTTGAGTTTTTTTTTTTCATCAAATTGAATTCTTGCATCTTTAATTGTTGCGATTGCAAGAGTTTCGTTATTTTCTTCGTCTTTATAGAAAACTTTAGAGTCAATAATTTTAATTTTTTTTGTTATTTTTTTTTGAAGATATTTTTTAAATTCTATATAATTCGATTTGTTGATTATAAAATTTGACTCATAAAGTTTTATTTGGTTAATACTTAATTTTTTTTGAGAAAATAAATTTTTAGTTGATATAAACACTTTGACTTTTTTTATCTCACCAAATTTATCGAATTTTGATTTACTATCAAAAGTTACTAAATTATTAGTAATTTCAAAGTTTGGAGCAGGAAAAATATGGTACTTTATTTCATTAGAAAGTATTAAATTTATATTAAATTCTTTTAAAATTTTATCCGAAAGCTCTTTTTGCAGACTATCATATTTATATAAAGCTGGTATTGATAAGTACGAAAGAGTTGCAAAAATAATTACAAGTAGAGCGATTACGTATCTGTTAAATTGCCTGAAAAATTTAACAAATTTTTTAATTGTTTGCATAATGTTCTATATATTATTATTTAATAAATTATGAAATTTGAATATTTAAATAGCCTAAACGAAATGCAAAAAGAAGCAGTTTGTTATCTTAATGGACCATTGCTAATTGTAGCAGGGGCAGGATCTGGCAAAACCAGAGTTATAACATCGAAAATTGCTCATATTGTAAAAGAAAAAAAAGCATACCCAAATCAAATACTTGCTGTAACATTTACTAACAAAGCAGCAAGTGAAATGCTTAAGAGAGTAAATGAGATTTTAAAAAAAGATGCCATAGACTTATCTTGGGTAGGTACATTTCATTCGATATCGGCAAAACTTCTAAGAAAACATGCAAAAGCTGTAAATTTAAACTCGAATTTCACTATTATAGATCAAGATGATCAATCAAGATTAATTAAGAATATTTGTAAAGCTGAAAATATAGATATTAAAAAAATATCACCTAACTTTATTTTATCTACAATAAGTAAATGGAAAAATAAGGGCTGGCAGCCCTCTGAAGTTATAGTAAAAAAAGGTGATGTATTTGAAAAGGGTTTTTTAAATATATATAAAATTTACCAAACAAAACTTATTGATTTAAATGTATGTGATTTTGATGACTTAATATTACATTGTGTCAAAATTTTTGAAAACAATCCTGACATTGCAGATATATATGCAAAAAATTTTAAATATATTCTAGTAGATGAATATCAAGATACTAATCATATTCAAAGCAGATGGCTTAATTCGCTATCAAAGTTTCACAATAATCTTTGTTGCGTTGGTGATGACGATCAATCGATTTATAGCTGGAGAGGAGCAGAAATTAAAAACTTTTTAGAATTTGATAAAAATTATGACAATACAAAAATAATAAGACTAGAAGAAAATTATAGATCTACTCAAAATATATTATCCGTTGCCTCAAAGTTAATTGAAAATAATAAAAACAGAGTTGGAAAAAACCTTTTTACATCTGGGAAAGAAGGTGAAGCTGTAATGTTGAATTGTTATAGAAATGGTAAAGAAGAAGCAATTGGTATAGCAGATCAAATCGAGAAATTAAATAAAAAATATAATTTAAATAATATTTCAATACTTGTTAGGGCAATTTTTCAAACAAGAGAATTTGAGGAAAGGTTTTTAAAAATAGGAGTGCCTTATAGAATTATTGGTGGAATTAAATTTTATGAAAGAGCAGAAATAAAAGATTGTATATCTTATTTAAAAGTTATTTTTCAAAAAAATGATGATCTTGCATTTGAGCGAATAGTAAATGTTCCAAAGAGATCCATTGGTGATACCACAATGAAACAATTAAATGAATTTGCAAGAAAAAATTCTTTTAATTTAGAAAGTTCAGCAAGAAAATTAATTGAAATGAATATGATTAAACCTAAAACAAAAATAGGATTAAATTCTATATTAAATTTAATTGAAAAATGGAGAAATGAACACTCAGAAAAAAAAAATCATATAAAACTTTTACAGACCGTTTTAGATGAATCTGGATATAGTCAAATGTTAAAAAATAAAAAAGATCTAGAAAATGAAAACAGACTAGAAAATATAAAAGAATTAATTAGTGCAATGAAAGAATTTGATAACCTTGAGAGCTTTTTAGAGCATGTGGCGCTTGCAACTTCGATAGATCAAGATTGGAAAGGTCAAAAGGTTAATTTGATGACAATGCATGCATCAAAAGGTTTGGAGTTTGACGTAATCTTTTTACCTGGATGGGAAGAAGGATTATTTCCCCACCAGAAATCTATTGAAGAAAAAGGTGAAAATGGATTAGAAGAAGAAAGAAGATTAGCTTATGTTGGAATTACTAGAAGTAAAGAACTGGCTCATATTTCTTTCGCAATGAATAGGTTTTATCAGGGCGATTGGATAGATAGTTTGGCCTCAAGGTTTATTGGAGAATTGCCAGAAAAATTTTTAAAAAAAAATGACTTCTATGAAGATGATAAAGAAAACGACTTTGATTTTAATCAAGATATTGATTACGATGATGGTCAAGAAATCAGAAGTCCAGGATGGATTAGATATCAAAAAAAATTAAAATGATTAAAAAAAGACTTAAATCACTTAAAAAGAAATTTTCAAAATTAAATATTGATGGATATGTAATTCCAAAAAATGATGATTATTTTGGAGAATATGCAAAGATTGATAGACTTAAAATAATTTCAGAATTTTCTGGATCAGCTGGACTAGCTATTATTCTTAAGAAGAAAAATTACCTTTTTGTTGATGGAAGATATACTTTGCAGGCAAAAAAACAATCTGGAAAAAATTTTCATATTTACGAAATTCCAAAATTTTTACCAAAAAATGTATATAAAAAAAAATTAACTTTGGGAATAAACCCAAATCTGTTTACAAAAAAAAATCTTAATACCTATTTTGGAAACAAAATAAATCTAAAAAATATTAATAGCGATTTAATTACTAAAAAGTTTAAAAGAGCGGAAATTAAACCTTTTTTTAATTTAACAAACAAAGTGGCTGGTGAAAGTCATCAGTCAAAAATAAATAGACTATGTAAAATCCTTAATGCAAGAAAGTCGAATTACATATTTATTACAGCCCCAGAAAATATAGCTTGGATATTAAATATTCGTGGTTATGATAATCCAAATAGTCCAATTCCAAATTGTAGAATGTTATTAACAAATAGAAAAAAAATTTATCTATTTGCAGAACCTATTAAAGTTAGAAAAATTATTGATAGCAAAAAGATTAAAAATAATCAGCTTTTTCATTTAAATAAGTTGAGCGAAGTTTTAAACAAACTAGATAAGGGAAATATTATAATTGATAACTTAAGCTGCTCAATTTATAACGAAAATCTTATTAAGTCTAAATTTAAAATAGTTAGCAATATTGATCCTATATATGGACTAAAATCAATAAAAAATAAGAGAGAAATCCAAGGTATGGTTAAATCTCATATTCTTGATGGTGTAGCTTTAACTAAATTTATATATTGGATCAAAAATGAAAATATTAAAAAAATTACTGAAATTAGTGCTGAAAAAAAACTAGAAAAATTTAGATCTTTGAATAAGGATTATATATATCCAAGCTTTAACACTATAGCAGGGTCCGGGCCTAATGGTGCAATAGTTCATTATCGCGCAACAAAAAAATCAAATAGAACAGTTAGAAAAAAGGATTTATTACTTTGTGATTCGGGTGGTCAATATAAGTATGGAACAACTGATGTCACAAGAACACTGTGTTTTAGTAAGCAGAGCAATAATATTAAAAATATCTATACCAAAGTTTTAAAAGGACATATTGCAGTGGTATCTGCAGATTTGAAAAAGTATACGAATGGAGGCAAAATAGATGTTTTGGCACGAAAATTTTTAAAAGAATCTGGTCTAGATTATAGTCATGGAACTGGTCATGGTGTTGGTTTCTTTCTCAATGTTCATGAAGGACCACAATCTATCTCCAAATTTAATAAAGTTAAAATTAAAGAGGGTATGATTTTGAGTAATGAACCTGGATACTACAAAGAAGGAAAATATGGGATAAGAATTGAGAATCTTATTTTTGTAAAAAAAAATAACAACAAAATTTTTTTTGAAAACTTAACATTTGTTCCTTTGGAAAAAGAATTAATAAACTACAAACTTTTAAATAAAAAAGAAAAAGATTATATTTTTACTTATCATTTAAATATTTATTCTAAACTTTCAAAATATTTAAATAAATCTGAAAGAAAATGGTTAGCTAATTTAATTTAACAATTTTATGAACTCGGCCTGACTAATTACTTTTATATTGAGCTCTTTCGCTTTTATAATTTTTTTTGTGGTTGGTTTTTCACCTATAATTAAGTAATTTAATTTTTTATTCACATTGCTTAAAATTTTCCCAGAATTTTTTTCAATTAAAGATTTTGCTTCAGCTCTGCTCATTGCTCTAAGTTTTCCAGTGAACATAAAATTCATATTTTTAAGACTTCCATTAGCTTTTTCCTCCTGATTATCTGATATTTTTAAAACTTTCATTAATTCAGCTAAAATTTTTTTATTTTCATTTGCTAGAAAAAAATCTTTCAACGAATCAATTTGGACTTGCCCTATTCCATCTATGTTTGATATTGCCTCTTCTTGGAAATTCAGTGCAAGATTGAAAAAATTTTTAGCTGTTTTTAATGTATTAGAAATTAATTTTGCATTTTCCTGTCCTATATGTCTTATGCCTAATGAAAATATAAACTTATTAAGAGATATATTTCTAGCTTGATCAATTGAGTATTTGAGATTATTAACAGAGAGTTTTCCCCATCCTTCTAAAGTCTCTATTTTATTATAATCTAAATTGAATATATCCTGTGGATATTTTATTAATTTTATACTCCAAAAATTTTCAATTATTTTTTTTCCTAAACCTTCTATTGAAAAAGCCTCTTTAGAAACAAAATGCTTTAATTTTTCTATTACGATTTTTTCACATTTAAAATCTTTATTAGTGCATCTTCTAACTGCATCAAATTTTTTAGTAATAGAGTTAAAATCTTTTTTTGTTGGAGATCCACACGAAGGGCAATTTACTGGAAATGAGAATTTTTTTAATTTTTTATTTCTTTTAGATAAATCAACAGAAATTACATGGGGAATTACGTCTCCTGCTCTTTCAACTTTTACTACGTCTCCTACTCTAATATCTTTTCTTTCGATCTCATCTTCATTATGTAAAGTAGCATTAGAAACTATCACGCCCCCTATATTTACTGGATTTATTTTTGCAACAGGTGTTAGAGCTCCAGTTCTGCCAATTTGGATTTCAATATTTTTAACAATTGAAATTGAGCTATTTGCAGAAAATTTATGTGCTATGGCCCATCTAGGAGCATTTGCAGCAAAACCTAATCTCTCTTGTAATTCAAAATTATCTATTTTGTAAACAACCCCATCGATATCAAAATCAATTTCACTTCTTTTTTCCTCCAAATATTGATGGTTTTTAATCAAATTATTTAATCCTGAAATTTTTTTATTGAATTTGTTAGTTTTAAAACCCCAAATATTTAAATATTTCAAAAATTCACTTTGAGTTTTAATCTTCATTTTTTGAGAATAACCGAAGGTGTAAGCGATAAATTTTAATGGAATTTTTTTAGTTTCTTCAGGATTCTTTTGTCTCAAAGAGCCTGAAGCAGCATTCCTTGGATTTGCAAATTTTTCGCTTAATGATTTAAAGTCATTCTTTTCTATAAATACTTCGCCTCTAATATCTATTTCTTTAGGGAAATTGTTATCTATAATAGTTTTTGGTATGTCATTAATTGTAAACAAATTTTTAGTAATATCTTCACCAATTTTGCCATCACCCCTTGATAATCCTTTTACAAATTTACCATTTTTGTATAGTAAAGATGCTGATATTCCATCTATCTTTGGTTCGGCACTGTACTCAAATACTTTATTATCCTGTTTAAAATTTAAGAAATTAGTTATTTTTTTTTGAAAATTTTCCAAATCATTTCTATCAAATGCATTAGATAAGGATAACATTGGAGCTTTATGATTAACTTTTGCAAAATTTTTTGATGGTTTGAACCCAATAGTTTTTGAAGGTGAATCTTTGCTTTTTAAAAAAATATTTTTATTTTCTAAGTCTAATATTTCATGTTTTAATTTATCGTATTCGCTATCATCAATTAGTGGAGAATTCTTTTCATAATAGTTTTTATTATATTGATTTAATAATTTAATTTTTTTTTGATATTTTTTTTTTAAATTTTCATTTTTCATTAGTTTTCAAATAAATTCTTGAATTTTCTTAAAATGAAATTACTTTTTTTTTTATTTTTTTCGTTATATTCAAATTCTTTATTAAAAATCTTATAAGACACTTGATACCAATCACCTGATTGATAGTTGTGGCCAAGTAAAGTAGCGTATTTTCTTGCTTCATCTACCATGCCAATTTTATAATGTAGTTCAACTAACCTATGCAGTGCCTCTTCAATATAAATAGTTCTATCATATTTTTCTATCACATATTTAAATCTATTAATTGCAGCAATCCATTTTTCTTTTTTTATATAAAACCTACCAAGATACATTTCTTTCCCAGCTAATGTTTCATCTATTAAGTCCAATTTAAACTTTGCATCTAATGCGAAATCAGTCTGTGGGTACTCTTTAATGATAAATTGAAAAATTTCTTTTGATTGTAACAGTGGTTTTAAATCCTTTTTTTCATCAATAATTTTTTCATAATAACAGGTGGCTAAAAGAAAATAAGCATAATCAAGTCTATTACTTTGAGGATAAGTTCTGATAAATCTTTCCAGCTCAGCAATAGCATCTGTAAAATAATCTTGAGAGTAATATGAATATGAAGCCATCAATAAAGATTTTGGAGCCCAATCAGACTGAGGAAATAGTAACTCTGCATCTGTAAAATGTTTTGCTGCATAGATAGCATCACCATCGTCTAGTGCCTTTAATCCTTTTTTGTATGAATCCAGCATTTGAGTTTCTATCTCATCATCCAAGATGATTTCTACTTTTTCATCTTTTTTTACACATGATGAAAAAAGCATTAATAAAATTAGTGCTAAAATGTTTATGATTTTCATAAATTAAATTTCTAGCAGAAAAAATAAAAAACTCTAATAATTAAGCAATAGATTTTAGATGATTTCTTGAAATAAATGAATGAGGGACGTTTTTTTCTTTAATTTCAAATATTGAAAAGTTTTTTCTATCCTCAAAGGTTTTTCTCAATAGTTTATTAGTCAAAAAATGACCTCCTTGTGAACAAACTATTTTTGCTAACATTTTATAACCTGATAAATATAAGTCACCCATGCAGTCTAAAATTTTATGATTAACAAATTCATTCTTATTTCTCAATCCATCTTTATTTAAAATTTGATTGTCTTTAACGACAATCGCATTTTCTAAACTACCGCCTTGAGCTAAATTCATTTTTTTTAGTTTTTCAATGTCTTCATATAAGCAGAAGGTTCTAGAATTATAAATATCATTTAAGTTATCTTCATAAACTTTAATTTTTCTTCTTTGGTTAGATATTATTGAATTATCAAATTTAATTTCAAAATCTATATCAAGACTTAAATTATTTGGTTCTATCGTGATAAATTTTTTTCCGTCATTAATTGAAACTTTTTTTTCAATTTTTATAATCTTTATAGGAGTACCACTAATTTCTAAACCTGTACTATCAATTGCTTCCACAAATTCTTTTGCCGAACCATCTAGAATTGGAACTTCAATTGAATCAATTTCAATTAATAAATTATCAATACCCTTTCCAAAAATTGCAGCCATAAGATGTTCAATAGTCATAACAGAATTTCCATACTCGTTGGAAATTGTAGTGCATAAAGTTGCATTTGATACATTAAAGACTCCAGGTAAAATAATATTTTGATTTTTTAAGTCCGTTCTCTTAAAAGTAATACCTGAGTTTGGCTTAGCAGGTAATAGTTTTAAATTAACCTTCTTACCAGAGTGCAGACCAATTCCTTGAAAATTTATTTCATCTTTAATTGTTTTTTGATTTAAAACTGACATTAAATGCTTTATATTTTGTTAATATCTGCTTCAAAAGACAACTAATATTACAAGAAAATACAATAAAATTTATTTAAAAAGGTTAAAAAATCTCACAAAAAAACCTGATATTTCTTTTTGTTTTGGAACTATAACAACTTCTTGAGGGTTTCCTTGTAAAAGTAAATATTCACCACTCTTACAAATAATTTCTGAAGTCTCGGTAAAGTAATCAAATTCATCTAATAAATTCACATTTTTAGTTATACTTATAGAATTACTTTCAAGTATTCTTGAACCTGAACCTATTAAAATTATCTTATATTTTTCTTCTAATTTGTTTACCAAAATATCACTAACTACCTTAGTGCTCATACTCAAAATCTCCTCAACTCTTGCAAAAATAATTTCTTTTATCATTAAAGAAAATTCTTCATGGTTAAGATTATTTTGATTTAGATTTTTCATGAGCTTTCTTTGAGTATCTAAATTTTCAGCAAATAAATCTTTATTATTAAATTTTCTTTTAATACTCTCAGACTCTTCGTACGAAATTTTCAAAATTTTTGATATGTCCTTTGTAATATGGTTACCTCCAATTGGAATTAAATTGAATGTTTTTAGATATTGATTCTTGTAAGTAATAATTGAAGTTTTATCGTAACCTAATTCAACAAACATAATATTGGCTACCGAAGAGAATTTATCTTTATAATTAAAAGTTTTTGCATAACTTGATGAAATAAAATTTTGAACAGATATATGATTTTTTTTAAAAATATTATTCACTTTATTCAAGACTTTTTTAGGGAAGCAAATAAATAAAATATCTATAGATAATAATTTATATTCTCTTTCAAGCTGTATTGTTGAAAAGTTTTTATCATCGATTTTAAAATTAGTTATCAGAATATGTAAAATTTCTATATCTTCATTATGCTTAATGATTTCTTGTTTTGCACTATGCACTAAAATTTTAACATCATTATTTGAAAGTTTCTTATTATCTTCTTTTTTTGAAATTGACATTGTAAGATTCAATGAATCAGATGAATCCACTAAAACATTTGCTGTTTCAATAAATTCATTTGTTTTTTTTTCTAAATCTAAAATTAATGCCGCTAAAGTATCATTAAGATTTTCTATTTTTAAACTATCCTTCTTTAAAGATAAGTTACAATTCTTCTCAAATGAAATTTCATTATCATTTAAATTTTTGCCAAATGCTGCAACCCTAATTGTGGTTGATCCTAGATCAAAAAAAATATTATAATTTTTACTCATCTGATGTAATAATATAATTTTTAATTCTCATATCTAATAAATTAAAATGATTTAGTTTATTATCATTAATCATAATATGCGCTCTGTTCATTGCATCTTTAATTCCTTTATCTGGCAATTTAATAACTAATCCATTTTTAGTCTTTAAGTCCCATCTGCCAATTTTAAAGTAATAATATGTTTCTATTTCACTAGAATTAAAATTTGTTTCGTCTATTATTCTCTTCAACTTTATAAATTTCTTATAATTGCCGTTCGTAAAAACTGTTGGTAGATCTAAATCACTAAATGGTGAGTCCTTTATATTTATCAACCGATTATTCTCTCCAATTATGTATTTATCATTTTCTAAATACGTAAAAGCAAAAAAATTTGTCCTTTTTAACTTCAATTGAATTGAATTTGGATAAACTTTTTTAATTTCATACGAACCAATAATATTAAATTGTTCTAAGATAATTTTAAATTCATCTTTTCTTAATGTGAAAATATTTCTATCTTTAAATATGTTTAGCTTTTGCTGAATATTTATATTATTTTTATATGAAAGACCCATCACATTAATATCTCTTATTTTAAATGAAATTAAATTATCTGAACTATTAATTTTAAAATTAATTGTAGTTAAAAATAAAAAAATAAAAAAGTAGAAATAAAAATTTTTTTTATTATTTATTAATTGACGCATCATTAATAATCCATTGAAGTAAACTCATAAAACTAATTCCTTTATATGCTGCAATTTCAGGAACCAAAGATAATTTAGTCATCCCTGGTTGAGTATTTATTTCTAACAGGTAAAACTTACCATTAAAATATTTGAAATCAGATCTTGTAACACCTCTGCATTCAATCAACTTGTGAGCTTTAAATGCTAAATTGAGTACCTCATTAAGTTTTTTTTTTGGTAAATCTACTGGAATTATATGCTTTGTCCCCGCCTTAACATTATACTTTGCCTTATAGTCATAAAACTTTCTCTTAGGTACTAATTCTATTGCACCAAGTTTTTTATTTCCCATTATTGCTACTTGGATTTCTCTTCCTCCAATATACTTTTCTACTAAAACTTCTTTGTATGAAGAAAGTTTTTTCAAATTTTTAATAATATTTTTTTTATTACAAATATTCACATCAACACTTGATCCTTCATCAATTGGTTTTATGACTACAGGAAATTTTAATTTATTTTGTATTTTTTTAATAAGATAATTTTTATCTTTTATTAGATCAAAATTATTTAATTTAATAAATTCTGGAGTTCTGATATTATTTTTTATAAAAATTCTTTTTGAAATCTCTTTGTCCATTGCAACGGAAGATGAATTAACACCCGAGTGAGTATATTTTACCTTTAAATTTTCTAACAATACTTGTATATATCCATCTTCTCCAAATCTTCCATGAAGAGAGTTATATACCACATCCGGTTTAAATTTTTTAATTTTGTTAATAAATTTAGAGTCTGGTTCACATACCAAAATTTTATATTTATTTTTTAGTGTTTTATAAATAGATTTTGCAGATGCTCTACTTATTTCTTTTTCCTTAGAGTACCCACCACACAAAATTAAAATCTTTTTCATTTACCCTACAATTTCTATTTCTAATTCAAGTTTAATACCAGTTTCATTTTCTATTTCAGAAGTAACAAAATCTATTAATTGTTTCATTTGGTCATAAGATGCATTTTTTTTATTTACAAAAAAATTAGAATGTTTGCCTGATATTGCTGCATCTCCAAAAATTTTGTCCCTAGGAATAATTTCGTTTATCAATTCCCAAACTTTCTTTTCGGTTTGATTTTTCGGATTTTTAAATGTACTGCCACCTGTTTTTATTTGAGAAGGTTGTGTTTCTAATTTTTTTGCTTTTAAGAAATTTATTTTTTTCTCAATATCTTTTTGAGACTTTTTTTTTCCTTTTATACTTGCACTTAAAAAAATTAATTCTTTTGATAAATCATTTTTTCTATATTCAAAATTAATTTTTGATGAAGGTATTGTTAATATGCTTCCATTCTTATCAATTGCTTGTACTGATAATAAAATATCTTTAAATTCTGTCCCATAACAACCTGAATTCATACGAATACCTCCTCCAATAGAACCAGGTATACAAGACAAAAATTCTAAACCTCCTATACCATTATCCTTTGCAAAATTTGATACTTTATGATCTAGAGCTGCACTGCCCGCTATAATTGTTTCATCATTCAGTAAGGAAATATTTGTAAAACTTTTTCCAAGCTTAATAATTACCCCATCAAAACCTGAATCTTTTACCAAAATATTTGAACCTGCCCCCAGTGAAAAAAAGTTAATTTTACTCCCAAAACGCCTCATAAATTTAGATAAATCATTAAGTGTTTCAGCTTTAAAAAAAACCTTAGTGTTTCCACCAATATTAAACCAATTATGTTTTTTTAAAGAATAATTGAAATTCACATTAATATTGGAATCATTAGAGAATTTCTCAATGTCTTTTTCAATGTTCATAATTTTTTAGATATATCTCTGATCCAATTAGAAATAGATCCTGCCCCCATGCCAATTAATATTTTTTTTCCATACACATTGTTTTTTATATAATTCGATAATTCTACCTTATCATTAATTAATATGACTTGTGATTTTGAGTTAGAACTTAATTGCTGTGCAAAATCAGAGTAATTAAAACCAAGCTTTAATGTTTCTCCAGCTGAGTATATTGGACATAAAATTATTTTATCTGAATCCTTAAATGATCTAGTAAACTCTATTTTTAAATTTTTTAATCTTGATATTCTATGTGGTTGAAAAATTGATATTATTTCCTCATTTTTATAAACTTTTTTAACACCTTTTAAAACTTGCTCTATTTCAGTAGGATGGTGAGCGTAATCATCAAATATTAGGCTCCCTCTATAAGTTTTTAATTTGTTAAATCTTCTTTCAACACCTTTAAATCCAACTAAACCATTTTTAATTAATCTAGATGAGATGCCAATTATTTTAGATATTGAAGTAGCTGCGGCGGCGTTACGTATATTATGTAAGCCAAGTAATGGGATTTTAATTTTTTTGATAACAAAATTTTTCTTACCTGGTAAATTTACCAAAAGATCAAAGAAAGAAAATTTTGTATTTTGTATAATATTGTGTATACAAAAATTAGATTTTTTATTCACTCCATAAGTTAGATAATTTTTAACTTTAATGTTTTTTATTATTTTATTAATATTTTTATCATCAATGCAAATAATTGATTTGCCAAATGAAGGTGTTTTTTCAATAAATTTTTGAAATGATTTTTTTAATGAGTTAAGATTTTTATAATGATCCATATGTTCTTTATCAACATTTGTTACAATTGAATAAGTTGGTGAGACCTTTAAGAAACTTCCATCAGACTCATCCGACTCAATTAAGCACCAATTACTTTTTCCTAATTTTGCAGAATTTTTAAAAGACTTGATCACTCCACCATTGATGACTGTAGGATCTATTTTGGCTTTTGAAAAAATACTCGAAACTAGTGATGTTGTAGTAGTTTTGCCGTGCGATCCACAGACAACAACATTTTGTTTAATTAGGGATACAATATGCGCTAACATATCTCCTCTTAGATAAATTGGTATTTTTTTTCTTTTAGCTATAATTAATTCTACATTATTTTTATCAATTGCAGATGAAACTACTAGAATTGTTGAATTAGAAATATTTTTTTTTTTGTGTCCAATAAAAACTTTAATTTTATTTTTTTTTATTCTTTCAATATTTTTATTTGAATTTAAATCACTTCCTTGAACATTAAAACCTAATCCCTTCATGATTAAGGCTAAACCACTCATACCTATTCCACCAATACCAACAAAGTGAATTATCTCTGTTTTAGCTAGGTTAATTTTCATTTATGTTTTCTAAAATTTTTTGGTTAATCTTTTCCCACGTATTGTTCTTATTTAATTTCTCTAGATTATTTTTCTTTAACAAATATTCTTTTTTATCAATCATTATTTGATTAACTATTGCGTAAATATCTCCAGAATTAAAGTTTTTTTCCTCCAATATCCAACAACAATTTAAATTATGATATCTTTTTGCATTTAAAAACTGATGATTATCTGTTGCATGAGGAAATGGAATAGAAATAAAAGGTATATTTAAATAAGATAATTCAGCTAATGACGACGCTCCTGCTCTTGTTATTGCAATGTCAAATTCACTATTTTTACATAAAAAATTATCTTCAAAAAAAAATATATTATTTTTAATATTATTGTCTTCATACTCTTTTTTAAAATTATTAATATCAAAGCCTGTAGAAAGTTGCTGAGAAATCTCAATTTTATATTTTTTTGATAAATTTATTATTTCGTTTTTTAAATTTTTACTAAAGAATAAAGATGCTTGACTTCCTCCCATTATCAATATTTTTAATGTATTTTCACCAATACCATGCTTATTTTTTTTTAAATAAAAACAATTATTTAACAAAGGGTCAATTACAACTTTTTTATCGCTAATAGTTATATTTTTGTCATAACAAATTATTTTATCTGAAAATCTTAACAAAAATTTATTTGATCGTCCTATTATTGAGTTTGGTTCAAATAAAATAATTTTTTTCCCAAAAATTTTTGCAGCTAAAACAATTGGTAAGGACATATAACCACCGGTGCTAATAACAAAATCAATTTTTACATTAAAAAAATGATTTAATGATTTTATAAATGAAATTAATAAGAAAACAATTTTTAAAGGAAATAGGTATTTTTTTTCTGAAATTTTTTTTACTTCAAGAATAGTTTTTTTAATCTCTTTTGGTATATATTTAGATCCTCTTAAATCAGTATAAATACTTACATCAAATTTATTTTTTAAATGATTATATAAATTTAATGCAGGAATTACGTGACCTCCGGTTCCTCCTGTGCTTATAAGTATTTTCTTCTTCATTTAAAAAATTAAATCCTTCTACGTGTCAAATTTAATATAAAGCCAGCTAAAATTGACGTGCCTACAATAGAAGATCCCCCATAGCTAATAAATGGTAATGTCATTCCAGTTGTTGGGAACAATCTAATATTAACTCCAATGTGAATTAAAGACTGAAATATCATTATACATATAGAGCCCATTAATATCAATTTATACGAATTATTTTGTTCTAAATTTATTTTTTGAAATACTTGATGAACAAAAAATAAAAGTATTATCATTAGAAAAATTATAAATAATATTCCAAATTCCTCGGAAATAACTGAAACAATATAATCTGTATGTGCTTCTGGACACCTATTTTTTAAATCACCTTCTCCAATACCTTTTCCAAAAAAACCTCCGTTCATAATTGCATCAGAACATTTTTCAGATTGATAATTGTTTCCTGATTTAGGGTCAAAAAAAGCTTTCAGTCTAATCAAAATATATCCAAACTTTGAAGGCAATAAAAACACTAGCAATATCAAGCTAATTATCAAAAAACTAAACGATATTGAAAAAATTAAAAGATTCACTCCTGATATAAATATTAAACTAAACCAAGTTAAAAATATAAGTAAAGTTTGACCTATATCGGGCTGGTTTATAAGTAATAAAATGATTGGTAAAATAAGCAAAAAACTAAGAAAAAATTTAAAATAAATATTTTTATTTTTTTCAGAACTCAAAATTAAAGATGCTAAAATAATAAAGAAAGGTTTTACAATTTCTATTGGTTGAAATCTTGGCAGAAAAGGTAGGTCAATCCATCTTTTAGATCCTTTTACCTCAACTCCAATCAAAGGAACTAAAATCAAAAATATTAATGATAACAAGAATAAAAAGTAAGAGAGATTTACTAAATTTTTGGTTTCAATAGATGAGAATACTATTAAGATAGAAAAGGCAATAATTATATAAAGCAAATGCCTATAAAAAAAATAATAACTATTTGTATCCAGTTTATCAGAAGCAATTAATGATGTTGAGACTAGCGAAAAAAATAATCCCAATAAAAAAAGGAAGGATATTAGGAAAAATAAAGTTTTGTTAATATTTTTCCAAAAATCGTAAAAGTTTTTATTAATACTATTATTGTAATCCATATTTTAATTTATTAAATATTTTACTAAAGTATTTACCCCTATCCTCAAAATTTTTAAAAGTATCAAAAGAAGCTGCGGCTGGACTAAATAGTATTAAATTATTTTTTTTTTCTGAAAGTTTTATATCATGAATAATTTTTAAAAGAGAATCTTTAATAGCTTTTTGTTTGGTAAATTTTATTTTTCTTTTAAATGTTTTTTCAAAAAAAGATTTATTTTTGCCAAAAATATAAACTTTAATATTATTAATTTTTTCATTTTCTATTTTAAAAATATCACCCTGCTTAGGTACACCACCAACCATCCAGTAAATATTTTTATCTAGACTTAAAAAATGTTTGGATGAAGAAAAACTAGTAGATTTAGAATCGTTTATACAGATAGTTTTATTATTATGAAATATTATTTCCTGTCGATAACTTAATCCTCTAAATTTCTCAATTTCTTCAAATATTATAGTTTTATTAATTTTAAGTTTTTCAGAAATTGCAAAAACAAATGATAGATTCTCCTCATTTGATTTATTTAAAAAATATTGATTTTTCACTTTATTATAATTTTTTTTATTATTTGTTTTACTTATTTTAACAATTTTTGGTTTAATTCTTTTCTTAATTATTTTTTTCATTAATTTGAATATTTGATAATTTATAAAAGAAATATCTTTTGATGATTGTCTTCTAATAATTGAAAATTTTGCTCTTGCGTATCTTGAGAATGCTAAATGTCTCTCTAAATGATCAGGGGTAATATTAAGAACTGCAAAATATTTTGAGAAAAAAAATCTGCTATATTCTAATTGATATGAAGATGCCTCTATAACAAAAATTGTATTATTGTTAATTTTTTTTTCATTTAAAATTGGATTGCCAATATTTCCACATAATCTTACATCCTTAAAGACTTTTTTTAGTATCAAATGCAATAGTTTAACAGTTGTAGATTTTCCGTTTGTTCCAGTTACAGTTATTGCTGTATTCCCCTTATTTAACATAAAAAAAATGTCTAAATCAGTGACTATTCTTTTCCTATTTTTTGATAGAAATGTTTTTAATCCACAATTTTCAATATTAATACCTGGGCTTATTAATATAAAATCAAAATTAACTTTATAAATTTTATCTTTTTTAATTAGACTTCTTCTTAAAGTTTTAGTTTTAATTTCATTATCATCGTAACATTTTACGAAATTATCTTTTTTTAAAAAAAAAAAGGATGATATGCCACTCTTACCTAATCCATAAATAAGAATTTTTTTACCTATCATTATCTTAATTTTAAAGTTGCAATTCCAATAAGAGCTAAAATTATTGAAATAATCCAAAATCTAATAACAACTGTCGACTCGGGCCAACCTTTCTTTTCAAAATGGTGATGTATAGGAGCCATCTTAAACACTCTCTTGCCTGTCAATTTAAATGATACTACTTGGATAATAACTGATAAAGCTTCTAAAACAAATAAACCTCCAGTAATCGCTAAAACTATTTCATGTTTTGTTATTATTCCAATTCCTCCTAATGACCCTCCTAAGGCTAATGATCCAGTGTCACCCATAAATATCTTTGCTGGTGGTGCATTAAACCAAAGAAAACCGAGACAAGCTCCAATTATTGAGCCACAAAACACTGCTACTTCACCTACATCAGCAATATAAATAATTTTTAAATATTCCGAAAAAACTATGTTGCCTGTAACATAACTTATAAAAGCAAAACATCCTGCAACAAGTATTACTGGAACAGTTGCTAATCCGTCTAGTCCATCTGTTAAATTAACTGCATTAGAAGAACCTACTATTATAAATACAGAAAAGGGAATAAAAAACCATCCTAAATTCACAATTAGGTTTTTAAAGAAAGGAAAATAAAGATTTTTCATTTCTGGATCTTGTATAAAGTGTTCTAATAATAAGATACCTATTATTGCAAAAATAATTTGAAAAATAATTTTAAATTTTAAAGAAACACCAGAAGAATTATTGTATTTTATTTTTTTAAAATCATCTATTAGACCAAGCAATCCAAAGCTTGATAAAATAAAAATTAAGAACCATATAAACGGATTTGCTAAATCACACCATAAAATTATTGAAGAAAAAAGTCCTAACAAAATTAAAAGTCCCCCCATTGTTGGTGTACCAATTTTCTTTATAATATGATCAGATGGACCATCATCTCTTATTGGATCTGTAATTTTTTTAGCAGAAAAAAATTTTATAAAAGGTGTTCCTATAATTAAAACAACTGCCATAGATGTAAACATCGCTAAACCAGTTCTAACAGTTAAATATTTGAATACATTTAAAAATGTAAATACGTCAACAAAGTCTAATAGAAATTTATAAAACACTTTTAATACCTTTTATTTGATTCACATATCTATTTAACCCAGTAGCATTAGATCCCTTTATCATTAAATAATCATTATTATTCATATTATTTATAATCAAATCATTTATTTGTGAAATATTACTTAAAATTTGGCCTTTTTTGTTGTTCTTAAATTTTTTAAAAATTTTTTCCATTTCACCACCAATTACATAAAGATTTTTAATTGAGGTTAAATTTATCATTTTAATTAGTTGGTTATGCAATTTTTTTGAATGAGAACCTAGCTCAAGCATATCTCCAAGCAACATATGCTTTCTATCATTTTTTATATCTAACGATTTAAAATTATTTATTGCAGAATTTAATGACAGAGGATTCGAATTATAACTTTCATCAACTAAATTAATAATTTTTTTATTAATTCGTATTTTGCTTATATCACCTCTACCATCTACTAAATTAATTTTTTTAAACATATTGATTTTAAAAAATTTATTATTACCAGTGGCTAAAATAATTGTGATACATGCAAGAATATTTTTTATAAAATTTTCATTTTTATTATTAATATAAAAATGTTTTATAACACCTTGAATATTAATAATTAATTTAAAAATATTTTTTTCCTTGATAATTTTTTTTAAGTAAACATTACAATTTTTATTTTTTAAGCTAAAAGAAAATACTTTTAATTTTTTTTTAAAAGCAATTTTTTTATGAAAAGCAAAAAATTTATCATCTAAATTTAATATTATTTTTCCACCTTTTTTTATATTATTAATAAGTTCAGATTTAGCTAATGCAATTTGTTTTATATTCTTAAAATTTTTAGCATGAGCATATGATATGTTAGTTATAACCCCTATGTCAGGTTGAATTATTTTAGATAATTCATCTATTTCTCCTTTTTTATCCATTCCTATTTCATAAACCCCATAATGATGATTATTATTAAAATTAAATAGACTTAGTGGAACACCGTATTTATTATTAAATGATTTTTTAGATGCAGATATTGAAGTAAAAGTCTGAAATATATTTTTTGTCATTTCTTTTAATGAAGTTTTTCCACAACTTCCAGTAATACCAATAAAAATTGCCTCTGAAGTTTCCCTATTTATCCTAGATATTTCTTCTAAAAATTTTAACGGATCTTTTACTTTAATATAATTTTTTGGACTATTTTTTAATTTTTTACTCCCCACTACAATTTGTGCTCCATTTTTATATGCATCTCTTATATAGTTATTTCCATCTTTTTTTTCTCCTTTAATTGCAAAGAAAATATCATTTTTTTTTACTTCTTTTGAATTAATTACACTTTTAAATGAACCTTCATTAAATCTTAAATTTTGATTAATGCACTGTTCTAACAAAATATTCTTTTTTAAATTTTTCGACAAAGTTTTATTTTTTTTTGAAATGTTTTTTTTTATAACTGACCTATCAGAAAAAATATTAATTTTATTTTTTATAACTTGTGCGCTCTCATGTCCTTTTCCAGCAACAATTAGTATTTCTGAGGTTTTAAGGTCTTCGATTGCTTGTTTTATCGCGTTTTCTCTATCTGGTATCTCGTATATTTTTTTTTTATCTAAAATTCCAGTTTTAATATTATCTCTAATTTTTTTTTCATTCTCATTTCTTGGATTATCGTTAGTAATGTAAATTTTTGTACAAAATTTTGATGAAATATTACCCATTTTAGAACGCTTAGTTTTGTCCCTGTCACCTCCACAACCAAATACAATTTTTATTTTTCTACCTTCAAATTGTTCTTTAATATTTTTTAAACATACGTTTAATGCATCTGGGGTATGTGCATAATCTAAAATAACCAAGGCATCATTCCTTAATTTACCAATTTTTTCAAATCTTCCATTTACTGGTTTTACTTGATTGAATTTATTTATTATTTGTTCAAATTTAAGTTTACTTTTTTGAGCAGCTATACCAGCCATTAATAGATTATTAATTTGTATCTTTCCAATTAAATGAGTTTTAAAAGAATATTTTTTTTTTTTATAAACAATACTTAAAAATTGTTTTTCTCTAATATACTTATGCTCTAAAATTTTGATACCCTCTTTATCAAATAAAGGAATTAGTTTGAGTTTTTTATTTTTAGAAATTTTTTTAATTTTATTATACTCATTATTGTTTTTGCTAGTTACTACAAATGAATTATATTTTAATAACTTCTTAAATAGATATAGTTTCGAATTTAAATAATTCTTTAATGATTTATGATAATCCAAATGATCATGAGATAAGTTGGTAAATATTCCTCCATTAAATTCAATGCCATCTAGTCTATTTTGATGCAGACCATGACTTGATGCCTCCAAAATTATATTATTAATTTTAAACCTATCTAAAAGTTTAAAAGACTTAGCTATAGATATTGCATCTGGCGTAGTATTATTTACCTTAAATATTTTTTTCTTTGTTTTGATTCCAAGAGTACCTATCGAAGCAGCATTTTTTTTATTCATTAACATTATTTGATAATAAAAATCTGCTATTGAAGACTTTCCATTAGTTCCTGTAACAGCTAAAATATTTTTTGTTTTGCTTTTAAAATATTTATGTGCAGCTAACGATAGATCTTTTCTGACATTTTTAGATTTAATGTAAAGTATACCATCTTTAATTCCTTGTTTTTTTTTTTGGTGTACTACGACCTTACATCCACGATCTATTGCCTCTTTTATATATTTATTTCCATCATGATTTAAGCCTTTGATTGCAAAAAAAATATTACCTCTTTTGCATTTCGAGCTATCAAAACTTAAACCAGATATAGAAATATTTTTATAATCTGAATTTAAGTGTTTATAGATATTACCTATCAACATGAAGTTACTTAACATCCATATATTTTGTGGCTAAAATAGGCCCAATTTTGTCAATAATATTTCCTACAATTTCTACTGAAGTCCACCCTGCTGTATTAAAAGGAGTGCCTTTATAAGATCCTGCTTTATTCCTATATTTATAAATATAATCCTCAGAAGTTTTTGGCTCATCAATTAAAACAACTAAAACAAAATCAGGATTAGAGGATGGAAATATTGATGCGAAAGTATTAATTTTAAGTCTAGAATATTTGCCATCAATTACCTTTTGAGCTGTTCCGGTTTTACCACCTACCTCGTAACCACTTATATTCGCAAGACCAGCTGTCCCATTATCGCTAGTTACAATTTTTCTCAACATATTGTTTATTTTAATAGAAACATCTTTTTCTATTATTTTCTTTTTTTCTGTTTCATCTTTTCCTTTTTTCAAAATTAAAGTTGGCCTAATATCAAAACCGCCATTTGATAAAATGGAATAACCTTTAGCGAGTTGTAGAGGTGTAGTTGTAATACCGTGACCAAACGAGACTGTTGCTAGCTTACATTTGCCCCACAGAAAAGGTATAGGTTGCCCTACTTCATCAATATCAAAATCTATTCTATTTAAAATACCAACATCAGTATAAAATTTTTTAAGCTTATCTATTCCTAAGAGTTGACCAATTCTAACTGATCCTATATTTCCAGATCTAATTAAAATTTGCTCAACAGTAAGATTTTCTGGTATTTCTTTATTATATTCTCTAATTGGTTTACCACCACATCTAATTTCTTTTTCTAAATTTAGAAATTCAGTATCCGGCTCTACTAATTGTTCATTTAGTGCTGCTGCTATGGTAAAGGTTTTAAAAACCGATCCTAATTCATAAACTCCTTTTGTTATTCTATTGATATAATTTTTATCTGTTATTGAAATTCTTTCATTTAAATTAAAATCAGGCAAAGAGACTAAAGATAAAATTTCTCCGTTATTTACATTCATTAAAATTGCTCCACTACCAATACTTCTAAATATTTTATTAAATTTAATTAACTCTTCTCTAATTAAAAACTGAACTTCTGTATCAATAGAAAGTTGAATTGATGCTTTTTTAGATTTAAGTTCAAAATCAAATTTTTTTTCTATACCAGAAATACCGTTATTCGCATCATCAATTTGCCCCAGTATATGACTGTACAAATTTTCATTAGGGTATATTCTTGATATTTGATCCTCAAAAATAATAGATTTATCACCTATTAATTTTAACTTTTCTTTTTCCAAACTTGTAATTTGTTTTTTTAATCTAAAATATTTTTTTTTTAAAATTTTTTTTTTTATTTTATTTAAATCTTGATCTGGAAATATTATTTTTAAATTTAATAACAACTTATCTTCATTAATT
>MDTB01228638.1_pt1 | contig 24799 bp, 17 predicted proteins | sample 811161 | NCBI WGS metagenome assembly MDTB01 (sample SAMN05326650, study PRJNA326480) | marine metagenome | isolation source: seawater | place: Mediterranean Sea | collected 2009
ATCTTAATCTATCACCAACTATTCTATGTATTTGATCAATATTAGTAGGCTCTTCATCAAGTAAGACTTTACCTTGTGAATTTATTAAGCAGTTTAGAATGTTTTCTTTTCTTATTTCTATTTCCATATCACCTGGAGGTGGTAATACGATGCCTAAACCTTTGTCAGTATCAATTGTTGTTGTTACAAGAAAAAAGATAAGTAATAAAAATGCAATGTCTGCCATAGAAGATGTTGGGATTTCTCCGCCCTTAAATCGTCTTTTTTTTGCCATATTTTAGAAAGTTAGATTAAATTATTTTTTCTTTAAATCATGAAGAAAATCTATAAACCGTACAGATTGTTCTTCCATATCTAATACTAATTTATCTATTCTTGCTACAAAGACATTTTGGAAAGTTTGTATGATCATCGCGACAATTAACCCAAATGCTGTAGTTAATAATGCTTGTGAGATTCCTCCAGCAACCACTGCTGGAGATATATCATTAGCTGCTTTTATTGCATCAAAAGCTGCTATCATACCTACAACAGTTCCAGTAAATCCCAACATAGGAGCGATAGTAATTACTGCATTTAGCCAGATCATATTTTTTTCTAAAAAAGCCATTTCTATTGCGCCTGAGTTTTGAATAGCTTTTTCTACTTCTTCTATTCCTCTATCAGTTTTGGATAATCCTGCATTAAAAATTGCAGCTACTGGTCCCTGAGTATTACTACAAATTTCTTTAGCAGCATCTTGGCCATCATTAGTAATTGAATCTGTAATTGAATTATAAAATGCGTTGGAATCAATTCCAGACATCATTAGTGAGTAAGCACGTTCAAGCACAAACCCTAATCCAAAAACAAGTGTTAAAAGAATTGGCCACATAAATGCGCCACCTTCTAAAAAATAATATACCATATGCTAACTCCATTATAAATAAGTTTCATTAAATAATAATAAAAATAATAAAAATGTTTATTTCAAATAATCTAAATTTAATTTAATGTATCGATGAATGCATCTGCTTCATTAAAATGTGTTAAGGCTTCTAAAATTTGATTATCAAATAATAAACGGATATTAGTATTTTCATTTTTGCCCCAGATAGAACCAGCCAGTTCGCTTTTTATTCTATTTTTTATAAACGCTGAATCATTCCTTAAAGAATCTTGAGATACTTCAATTGAATCTGTTTTTATGTATACAAAGAAATCTTCAAGAATTTGATTTGGTATTTCCCAATTATTTTTAAATTCGTTAAATGAAGGGAATGTATCTTTGTTTTTCGATGCGTAATGTGAAGCAAAATTGAAAATAGGACGTTTTGCATTTCTTATTACTTTTGTTGTTTCAATATTAATATTATTTTTATAAGGAATATGTATATCTGGCGTTATTCCTCCGCCTCCATATACTGTCCTTCCAGCTTTAGTTTTATATTTTGGTCGCAATTTTTTTAAGCTATCAATTTTTGACTCTCTATCTACAGCATAAAGTTCTCTATAATATGCTAAGTCGTTACCATCTTCATATGGTCTTTGTATTAATCGACCCGAAGGAGTATAGTAACGAGCTATTGTTACTCTTAATGCAGCACCATTATCTAAAGGTAATTGTCGCTGGACGAGTCCTTTTCCAAAACTTGTTTCCCCAACAACTAAACCACGGTCTAAATCTTGCACAGCACCAGAGACTATTTCAGCAGCACTAGCAGACCCTCTATTTATCAAAACTATAAGGGAAAAGTTTTTGTTTCCAAAAGTGGAGTCAGCTAGAAAAACCTGATTGGATTCTTTTATTTTTCCAACAGTATATACAAGAGTATCGTTATTAGTAATAAATAAATCAGATATTGCAGCAGCTTGTTCTAGATATCCACCACTATTGCCCCTTAGATCAAAAAGCAACTTTTCCATTCCTTGAGAAAGAAGAGTATCGATTGCGGACACCACCTCTTTTTTTGTAGTAGCAGAAAATCTTCTAAGAAATATATAACCAACATCATCATTAATCATTGTTGCTGCACCAACACTATAAATTGGGATATTATCTCTAATGATCGAAACATCAAATGGTTTTTGTGTTCCTATCCTGCTTATAGTAATAACAACTTTACTACCTTTTTTCCCTCTAAGCTGTTTAAAAACCTCTGATTTAGTAATTTTATACGCGTCTTCTCCATCTATTGCGATAATTTTGTCTCCAGGCATTAGCCCTACAATATCAGATGGGCTATCAGGGACTGGAGATATAACAGTTATGTAGCCATCTAATATATCAAATTCAATACCAATCCCTTGGAATTTTCCTTTAAAAAGCTCGCTAATATTTTCTTGTTCTTTTGCAGGAATATATGTTGAATGGGGATCGAGTTCTTCCATTAAACCTTGAAAAGCCCCATCCATAATTTTATCAAAATCTATTTTATCAAAATAAAAATGGTTAACATATGATATGATTTGTTCTAAGACTTTTATTTTTGTTCTAAAAACACGATATATATTTTGATTATTTGCATTTAATGTTGGCAGAAACAATACTAAAGCGAACAGAAATCCTAATGATGCGGAAATTACCAGAGGCCACATCTGGCTTGTTTTTTTAATCATTGATAAAGTCTATTTTTATAAACCTATGTATAACATAGTGCGAAATGTAACGCCAGAGAGAGCAGAGCTAGGTGAGTCCAAAATTTGCGACCTACCATTTAATTTCCAAGAGCCTGCGCGTACTGTACCTTTATTAAAGCCAACGCTTATCCGAAGACCCAATCTTTCCAAAAACTGCCACTTTACCGCTACATAAGGCTGAAAATTGAAAAATGCTGCACTTACATCTTTTAAAACACCAGATACTGACCCAGGACTAATATCTGGATTCTCGTATTCATTAGCACTAACACCATAAAAGAGTGTATCATTACTTTGTGTACCATATACATTAGAAAAGATTTGTTTCCATTTTGGATTTGCACTTTGTTGTTCTAATGCCATGCCAACCCTACCAAGTCCAAGTAGTGCACCAGAGGATAATTCGAGATCTTGCAGAAGTGGCATCACATATTCAACAGAAGCGGCGCCAAGTAAGAATGTAAATTTTGCTTTAATCGATGGATTTAACTCCTCAGTGTACATTTTTGAGGTTTCATTTGCATCTAGAGAGTCATTCCCATTCCCATCAATAAAAATCATTACTTCTGGTATTGTAGATACTGATGATCCTCCCATTCCTGCATAACCTCCAATCCTCCATCTCCCAGTTACGTGGGCAAACCCCTCACCTCCATGAACAGTTATAGGATCATCAAACTTATTTGGGTCAAGCCCAATATTTGTTAGAAAAGATGCTCCAGGGATGGAGTCAAGTTTAATATACATTGGGCTGTACCCAATTCCTCCACCAAGAAAATCTTCAGCGGGGTAACTAAATTGACCATTTAATAATGGTATACTTAGTATAAAAGTAATTAATATTTTTTTCATGTTTTAGGGACAATCCAGATCATTCGATGCACAAATTAAGATTCATGGATCAATTAAAGAAAGGAAATATAGATTAAAATTCATTTAATTAAAAAATAGTGATCATCGGTCTTTTCCTTGTATAAATTGTCTTGTCATTATATATTTTTCGAGTAGTAAACGAGGTAAGGGAGATCAAAACATGATTTGCCTCCCTAATAAATGCATCTAATAGTGAGATTATATATAACTGTTGGCTGTACATAAAGGAGAAGAAATGCGCTTTTTTCAAGCAATATTTCTTGGAGTTGTACTATTGTCCAATGCGGAGGGCAAGGGTGGATTCCACATAAAAGGTCCTTACGATATAGATAATGATGGATATAAGGAATGTTTGATTTTTAATAGTAAAAATCATGCTATTCTTTTTCTTGAAACAATTTCAATTGATGAAATTGATACTCTTTGGTCATATACGCCTAATAAAAATATATCTTTTGCTGATGGAGCATTGGTTGATATAGATCAAGATGGTTTATCAGATTTAATTCTTATACCTAGTGTTGTTGGTTATTTTGTAGATAATCCATGGTTATATTTTTTTAAGGGCAAGGATTCTGGGTTTATAGACGAGCCACTTTTTTATACTGATTCTCCATTTGCTTTGGAAACGGTTATACCATCAAATATAACTGTTTTAAATGATAAAAATACTCCATTAGGGATATGTTTTTCTTCGCCAATTCGGAAAGGCTTGCTTTTTAATATGAAGGTTGCCAATAATAAATTAGATCTAATTAATACAAAATTTCTTTCAAGTACAAATACAAGCAATGGTTACGGTGTTTTACAAATGTCATCATTTTCTAGTGATGGTCGTAATTTTATTGCTATGTTGTCTGCAGAAAAGGACACTTTTAATACTGCTATTTTTGATAAAGATAATGATTATAAAATTTTACATTCAAAAATAATTACTGTAGATAATGCGCAGTCGATTTTAAGCACATCAATGATGCCTTTTAATTCAATATATAAGGGTAAAAATGGCTTATTGATTCCTTTAAAATCTGACGATGTATATTTATTAAATATTATTGGAAACAATGTTTTTATGTCTACCACTAATATTTCTAAAAAAGGATCATTCCCATTAACTGAAATTGATAACGTGTTATCTGTGCTTGAAACTAGGGAGAAAGCTGTTTCTCTTATTTCTAATTCTACTTTACCTAAAGTTGCATTTTCTAAATCAGGCGATAACAAAACACCCTCTACTAATTCGAATTTGTATAAGGAATTATCTAAATTAAAAACGAGTGAATATGAATATAATCGAAAATTGGTTAGTATTCCTAAAACTCAACAAAAACTATTTAATGAGTTTTCAATAGATAAGACTAAAAAACATGATTATAAAATGCTTTCACCTACTCTTGGTGATTTTTTAACAGATATTAAGAAAGATGAAGTACGGCCTACTATAAAAGATAAAAAGGTATTGGTCCCAATTATTAATGCAGATATGGAAAGTGTTAGTTGGGCAGATGAAGCGGGCTTTACTCATATGGACTTAGGGGAATATGTTGCAAAGAAAAGTGATACTATATCAATCAATCCAATTCCTGTAATCAATGAAGAAATAATCAATTTTACTGATAATGCTAAAGAAATTTTAAACCAAAGTGTGGATAAGCAAGACTCTATTTTAATATCTAAAGAATCTGATGTAATAGATTTATATTATATTTTGGTAATGACTCCCGCCTCTCAGACTCGTGATAGATACGTATTTGATGGTGAAGCTCCATTCGGAGTAGCTGTTAATCAAATCCCACCAACAGGTAGCCCAACACATTTCCAACATGGTATTTCTGCAAATACAGCAAACTTATCAACTGGAGAGACATATGATTTTTCATATACTTTGCGCGATGGGATTACAGATAGTATTACTACCTTAACTATGGTACATGATATACAAACGAATGTAGTCTTAATGTCAATTACACCTACAAATGATTCTATATCACAATCTTATCAACCAGAGTCATTTGACCCTAAATTATTTGAATTTCCAAAATATTTTTTTGAAGGTTTTCCTACATCTTTAGATATGGATTTTACAGATAAACTTATACGTTTTAGTTTTGATGGAGTGGAAGACTCTATATATCAAGGGATTTATTTATCTGCTACAACTCCTTCTTATCCACCGCAATCCTTAGCAGTATTTATGGATAAGGGGATTATTCAATCTATTAAAGGAGAGGTTGTTGTTAGGGCTAATGGTTCCAAAAAAATCACTACTCAGTTTGACTTAACAGGTAAAGTGGAACCAGAATTGATGTTTTCAAAGCTCATCCAAGAATCTTTTCCAGAAGATTTAAAAGTTAAATTATTACAAGGTGCATCATTAGAAGAACCGTTATTTGGTCCTCGAGGTAAATTGCCAAAGGTAATTCGTGAACCAAGACTTCCAGAGGCACAATCTGCTTTGCCTCAAAAAGATATTCCTATTAGTCCTAAACAAAGTAATGTACCTATTGATGGTTTAAATAAAATAAAAATAAACCCTGTTATTCTTAATATTAATGAAAAAAATTCAATTAAGGATACAGTATCAGTAGATTCATTAAAGTTAGAAAAAAATAAATCTACAGAAGTAAACAATAATAATGGCATTTTGCCAATTGAAGAAGAGAATCAAATAGGACCAAATGATTTAAAACAAGATTTAAAAAAAGATATAGAATCAGTAGACTCGCTAAAGCTAGAAAAAAATAAATCTGTCAACGATAATAGTTCTCTTTTGAAAGAAAAAAAGAATCAATCTGGATTCAATATTTTGGAAGAAATTAATGATTAATTATCGCATCAAAATATTTATTTTAATTAGTCTTTATTGTTTTCTTTTTTCTGATCAAAAGATCGTGCACATGAATGGGACATATGATTTGGATGGTGATAATATGCTAGAATTTATTGCTTTAGAATTAAATCCAAATCAAGATGTCTTTCCTAAGACTGTGAGATATTATGAAATCGATTCTGATGGTTATCAAACACTTGTATGGGAATTTATTCCTCCAGTAGCACTTCAGGGGGAATTTGTAGATGCTAAAATAGGAGATATCGATGGGAATGGTTCTCCTGAATTAGTGATAGTGATGAATTTAATAAAATTCGAGGATTCTAATACCCCGCATGTATTTATTGCTACCTATGATTGGGATGGTTCTCATTTTTCAGAAATTCCATCAGCTAGTTTAGATATTGGGAAAGAAGACCGGTCACTTCGATGTAATAATTTTCAATTATTGGATTATGATGCAGATGGAGAAGAAGAAATTGTATTATCATTAGGTAGTCCTTTTAGAGGTTTTGCAGTTGTTAATGCTTCTCCTAGTGGATTATCAATAATTAAAAAAGTAAGACCTGATCAATTATTAGTAGGGTCTGGTTTATTATATATTGCTGCTTTAGACTATGACCATGATGGTTACGATGATATATTAACTTTTAGTCCAGATGGGAATATTTTAAAAGCTCAACCATTTTATAATATTGGTGGAGTTTTTGATTCAGGGCACTTAGTCAAAAAAGAAGTAAAGGGTTTAAAGGGGATTCTGCAGAATTCTTTAGCACTAACTGATTGGGATTCTGATGGGTTTACTGACATTCTTGTTTCTTTTGGCTCTGGTGATATAGTTGCGCTTACGCTTACTCCTGCAACACTAGTTATTGAAAATATTCCAATATCTACTGGCCCTCTTACTCAAATAGCTGTTGCTGATTTTAACCAGGATACTTATAAGGATATTTTAACTTTATCATCTGAAATTAATTCCCTAACTCTAGTTTCTGGGAAAGATGGCGGTGTTGATAACATTGAAAATGCAATGCGAAAAGTGCCCTCTGAAATACAAGTTTTTTCTATGCTCCCAATGATTAAAGCAGGAGTTTATAACGGCAGTGTTCTTCTATCGGGGTGGGATGGTGAAATAAACTCAACATATGTTATTAAATTAGGTAGCAAATCAGATAAGTTAGACCAGGGGTATTTAATTACATCTGATTTTATACAAAAACAATTACCTAGCTTGTTATCTAATGTAGATAATGTTGAGCCAGAGATATCAGAAGTGTATATTGAAATTGATCCAACCGTTAATCAACCACAAGAAGATCAACAACAACAAAGAATTATTACAGACCTTGGAGAATCACCAAGTAGTTATATTCCTAATACTATATTTTTAGATCAAAGAGAAGGGAAAGTGCTTAAAGAACAACCTAGAGTTAAAATACCCAAAAAAATTGTACGTACTTTGGAAGCTCCAAAAACACCTAAACCAAAAGAATCTTTAGGGATAAGACTACCAAAACATATTCTACCTAAATATATTTTAAGACCAGGACAACCATTTCTTTATGATATCCCTAAGGATAGCTCCGATGAGTTTTATAGCTTTAGATGGGAAAACCTACCACCAAAAGGAATGTATTTTTTATATGAAATGAAAGCTATTAATTGGGTCCCATCAGATAAGCAATTAGATGCATTTGAAATTTCTTATATGGTAAGAATGAAGATTGATGAAATTATGGAAGCTACTACGGGGTCAAATCAAGAAACCCAGATATTTAAGGCGACTCCTGTTTTAGAAAGCAGGGATGAAAATTTATGGGTCTATGTAAATGACCCACCAAGATTTTTGACTGAGCCTACTATAACAGAATTTATTGCTGGTTCAGCTTTTAATTATGAACCTATTATTCAGGACCGCAACAAAGATGCATCAATAAAATTAGAATTAGAAGTTGCTCCTGATGAAATGGTAATTGAAAATGGTATAATAAAATGGGAGACTGATAGTTCGCATGTTGAGGTTTATGATGTGAGGATTGTTGCTACAGATGGTTTTGAGAGGACGGCTCAAAATTTTCAATTATTTTCAAGGGCTGGTGTGAAAATTCTTTCAAAGGCAGATACTAAAGCTAGCGTCGGGGAAAAATATTCTTATTCTGTTAAAGTATGGAAACAAAAAGCAGATCAGAAAATAAATTATAAACTTTTGGAAAGTCCAGAAGGAATGATCTTACATCCAGATGGGGCAATTTCATGGACTCCCAATCCTATTCAAATAGATACAATAAAATATACTATTGTTGCTAGTCATGGAGTTGCAACAGATACTCAATATGTTAGTCTGTTCGTAAATCATCCACCTATTATAGAAAAAGCACCCATGATGATGAATACTATTAACGCAGGAGGCATTTGGGATTTTGATTTAAATGTTAATGATCCGAATAAGAATGATCGTCTTGTTTTCACAGCGCAAAAATTACCTGAAGGCATGCGTATGGACCCTAAAACTGGATTTCTACGTTGGGAGCCAAGTATGAATGAACTTGATTTTCATAAATTGGAAATTAAAGTATCAGATGGCCATGAATCAAGAATGATAGAAGCGGAATTTTTTGTTAATGCCCCAGTTAATATTGTTTCTGTACCTACTATGTCAGCTACCGTTGGTGAAGAATACACTTATCCTTTAATTATAAATGATAAAAATAAAGGATCATTATTATCTTTTAAAAGAGTGGTAAAATTAAATGATACATCAAATATTCGTATGTACTCTATCAATATAACGGATGATGTAGCTTTGGCTAATATAGATAGGTTTCTTGGAGATTGGCATAATGCTGAAGCTATATACTATGTTGATCCTAAGTATCCCGCAGATTCTCTTGTTTCTCGATTAAATTTAAAGCGTTATACTCATTCAGTATTTTTTGAAGATGATAGATTATGGGTTTTACTTGAGACTTTAGATGGAAGAACAATAAAAGTAAAAGACTTTTTATGGGAATTTTTTCATGGAAGTAAGGGGAAACCACCTAGAGTTATTGTGGAACGTGTTAGTACTATGAATTATAGTCTTTTAGATTTTCCTGAAGGGATGGAAATTGATCGTTCTTCTGGAACAATTCGCTGGACCCCATCAATTGATCAACCCGATGCGCATAGAGTTACTGTAGTTGTATCTGATGGTTATAGTAAAGATGAACAAACTTTTGAAGTATACTCTAATCATTTACCAACCATTGTTTCTAATCCTCCACATATGGGGTTAGTTGGAGAGTTATTTAAATATCAGGTAAGAGTGGATGATAATAATGAAAATTCTTTATTGGAGTACACTTTAATGAAAGGACCTCATGGTATGCAAATGGATCGATTTGGGAAAATATTATGGGTTCCAAAAGCCGCACAAATAAATAATAATACTTTTGAAGTAGCTGTAAGCGATGGTTTTGGTACGGATTTGCAATCTGCAAAAATATTTGTAAACAATGCTCCAACGGTAGTTTCTAATCCCAAACCAGTTGGTTTAACAGGCCATTCTTGGCGATACAAAATAACAACAGAAGATTTAAATGGTGATAAAGTTGCTTATCGGGCTGTTAGGTTGCCTAAATATGCACGATTCGATAAAAAGAAAGCTATTGTAGATTGGACGCCAAGAAAAAATCAACTTGGGATGAATGATTTTATCTTAATGGCAATTGATGAGCATGGAGCAACTTCTACTCATGATTTTCAAGTACATGTTTTTCATGACCCTAGCTCAAAACAATTAGTTAATACTGGATGGCCTTTAATGTTAACATTTGTTGGTGTTGTTTTTGCTTGGGGAATGGCACAAATATAATTTTCATTAAAAATTAATTAAATTTTTTAAGACATTTTTTTCTACGATCTCTATTTTGAGTTCAACTATTATAAATGAAAAATTTAATTTTAATGATTCTAACCTTACCCAATCTTTTTCAGTTGTAATGATATAATCTGCTTTCAGATTTTTTGCTAATTCTATTATTTCATTAATAGTTTTCTGGTTAAATGGATGGTGGTCGGAAAATTTTTTTATTCCTACTATATCATAATTTAAATTACTTACTGTTATGGTGAAACTTTTTGGATCACCTATACCTGATAACAAGAATACTCTTGTTCCTTTAAATTTTAAATTTGTATTTTTTTTTAAATAATTAAATTTTTTTATTTTGTTATGTGTTTTTGTAAGATAAAATTTTATTTTTTTTTCTTTTAATTGTTTTATTATAAATTGATTTGGGTTGCTTTTAGTGAGAAAAATTTTGTCCGCACGTTTTATATTTTGTAAAGGCTCCCTTAATAACCCTTGTGGTAGAAGTTTATAATTAACTTTAGAATCATTGCCATTTAAAAGCACAATATCTAAATCCCGAAATAGAGATCTATGTTGAAAACCATCATCTAATATTATGATATCTGGATTATATTTTTTTATTAAAAAGGTCCCACCTCTAAAGCGGTTTTCATCTACTGCAATCGGTATCTCTTTTAATTTTTTGGACATCATATATGGTTCATCTCCAACAATAGTCCAATCATGCAAAGGTCCTTGTCCATTGGATACTAGTATGGTCCCTTTTGTTAATCTTCCATAACCCCTACTCAAAATTGCCACTTTATAATCATAAGTATATTTTAAAATACTAGATAAATAAATTACGAAAGGAGTTTTCCCAGTTCCCCCTGCAGTAATATTACCAACGCTAATAACAATACATGGCAATCGATGTGTCTTGAGAATATTTATTTTATAAAAGTAATTTTTGAAAAAAACTAAAAGTTGAAATAACAAACTAAAAGGATATAGGAAAAACTTCATGATTTATTTTTTATTGTAATATGCAAATAATTATTCTTCTTCACTTGTTAATGCATTAATTAGATATTGCGAACAATAATTATCATCTAAACTTTTATCAAAATAAATTGGTTTACCGTAGTTAATATTTATTTTTCTAAATGGTTTTGCTAAATAAAAAATATCCCAATTTTTAAAACCCCAGCTTGCACTATATTTAACTTTGATAGGTATTATTGCAGCGCCACTTTTTTGCGCTAATCTGATTATGCCTAATTTAGGAATTTGCGGTGGACCTGTAGGGCCATCTGGTGTAATAAACAGCATTGAATTATGTCGTGCATTAAGAAGTCTAATCATCTTTTTATATGCTTGTTGTCCTTTTTCTTTACTAGAGCCTCTAATCATTTTCCATCCTCTGCTTTCTGCTATATTTGATATAAGGTCAGCATCATGATGAGTGCCAGCTAGTGCATGCATTTTTAAGTTGTGTAGATCATGTACAATTGAAAGAAGATGACCGTGCCATACTGCAAAAATAATAGATTTTTTTTGCTTGATTAATTCTAAATAATTATTTCTCCCATAAATTTTTTTTTGATTTGATCCATATATAAATTTTAGGATTAGGCTTAATAAAACTACTTTTAATTGTTTTAGCATTGATATGTTTAATCTTTGATTGTTTTTTGCAATATAGATTCTGCTATTTTTTTATAAACCCCAGGAGCGCCAAGTTGCTTTTTAACTTTATTTAAGTTTTGTATCATTATATTTCGTTTTTCTGAATGAATATCTAAAAGTTCAGCTAAATTTTTTTGTATTTTTTGTGGATTCATATCAAATTGAAGAAATTCAGGTACAATTTTTTTCTCCGCTATTAAATTTACAATAGCAATAAATTTAATCTTAATTAGGTATTGTGAAATCAGCCATGATATATTTGATAATTTGTAACATACAACCATTGGTACATTCGCGATTGCACATTCTAAAGTTGCCGTTCCTGATGCTACTAGCGTAGCAGATGCTGCTAATATTGCCTTTCTAGAATTATTTTCTATTTTATAATCTTTAGGAATATTTTCTATAATAACATTATCTGATTTGGCTAAAAGTATTTGAATATTCGGATATTTTTTTTTTATCAGCTTCATAGTTTTTACAAATACTGGCCAATGCCTGTTTATTTCTTGTTGTCTGCTTCCAGGTAGCAGGGTTAGCAATGGATAATTTGGATTGAGATTATGCCTCTTATAAAATTGTTTTGTACTTTCATCTACATGTTCATCTTCAATAAATGGATGTCCAAAATATTTCACAGGGAGTCCTTTTGATTGATACCATTTTTTTTCAAAAGGGAAAATTGAGAATGATTGATCTATTGTTTTCTTCATAACCTTCACTCTATTACTTTTCCATGCCCATGCCTGTGGTAAAATAAAATAGGAAATTGGAATTTTTAAGCATCTAATCTTTTTAGCAATTTTTAGATTAAAACCTGGATAGTCTATTAAAATGATTCTATCTGGTTTTACTTTTTGAATTAAATGAATTGTTTTATTCATAATATTCAAAATTTTTGGGAGATGTATAATAACCTCTTTAAATCCCATTATTGATAAATTATTTATGTGTTCAATTATTTTCATCCCTTCTCTGCGCATTAAATCTCCACCATGACCCATAAAAGAAGAGTTTTTTTCTATTGATTTGATTGCATTAATTAACTTTGCACCATGTAGATCGCCAGACGGTTCACCAGCAATTATAAAAAATTTTAATGGTTTTTTTTGTTGCATTAGGCTCAATTAAAAAAAATATTTAGTGCAATTGGCTTAATTAATATTATAAAAATTATTATTATAATATTTTGCAATGTGCGTTTTTCAGTAAACAAAGTTTTTTTTAAAGGAAAAGGTTTAGATCGTTTTTTATTATCCCATGCACGAAGTAGTGGGAAAAGTCTAGGTACATTCATTTTATAATCTAAGTAATCTTTACCAAAAATAGTTAGTAGCTTATCTTCCTCTAATGAAATTATCATACTGTATTGAAAAACAAAGTAAGCGACTACAATAAAAAATAATTGCAATAGATACGGACCGCCGCTAAGAAGAACCACACCACAATAAATAAATAAATTACCTATATATAGTGGATTGCGTGTATATGCATAGGGCCCAGATATACATAATTTATTTGCGCCTACTTTAGTTGTTCTTGTTCTTCCACCAGCATATCTCACTGCATTAAATCTAATTGCTTCTCCAATAGCTATTAATAAAAAGCCTATATATAAAAAAGATTGTGTTTGGTCAGAAAAAAAGAGAATTATAATCACAATTGGGATAGGTGTGTAGCTACGTTTGGTGAATAAAAACGATCTTAACCCCATAAATGGATATCCTTATTAATTTCATTTTGGATTCGGAGAGCTAGTGCTAAGGCATTTTTTCCTGATTCTCCATCTACTATTGGTTTTTCATTACCAAGTATTGATTGTATGAAATTTTTTAATTCTTCCTTAAGCGCATCTTTCAATTTTATTATAGGTTTTTCATATGTTATAAATCGCTTTTTATTATTGCGTAAAAATGGAACACTTTTAATAATATTTATATTATTAGGTTGATTATCCATTATCTTATATACCTCTGTTAATCCTAATAGTAAATCTAGAGTAGCATAAAGATTTTTTTGAAATACTTTAACTTTTCGAATGTCATTTTGTGCAATACGGCTAGACATTATACTTGCCACAGTTCCATTTTTAAATTTTATTCTTGCATGTGCGATATCTAAAGAGTCAGTGATTATTGACATTCCAGTTGCTTGAAGTGAAATAACTGGGCAATCAACTAAAGATAATAAAATATCAATATCATGAATCATTTTATCTAAAACTACAGGCACGTCTGATCCTCTTTCACTATAGGGAGCTAATCTTTGGATTTCTATAAGTTTTGGTTTGATTGTGTAAGGCTTTAGTGCTAATAAAGAAGGGTTTAATCTTTCAATATGACCAACTTGAATAATAACATTATATTTTTTACTTAATTTGATTAATTCATCTGCATCTTCTAATGTAACTGTAATCGGCTTTTCAATAAATACATGCTTTTGGTTTTTTATACAAAGCTTTGCGATTTTAAAATGATGTGTTGTAGGAGTTACTATTGAAACAGCATCTACATTTTTTATTAATATTTTCAGGTCTAAGAAAAATTTAATCGCATATTTATTTGCAATCTCTTCACCTCTCACTATATCTATATCATGTATTCCAATAAGTATTGTATTATCAAGATTATTATAATGTTTTACATGATGTATACCTAAATGGCCTACGCCAATAACACCAATTTTGATAGGCTTATTTAACATAATTCAATGTAAAATTACGCAATAGATTTATGATATTGTACAATAGAAATTATTAGAATATGTAATTAATGAAAAATCTTGCATTTGTTATAAACAAACAGCAATTTTTGGTGTAAATCGAGGTGTTTTAGGAGTTTCAATATGGCTAATGATATGAAATCCGGTTTTGGGTATATAATTCCGGCGGCTGGAGTTGTCGGTTTTGTAATTGCTCTTTTATTGGGTGAGTTTCTTGCTAGTATTCTTATAACTGTATTGGGAATATTAGTATGGTTTTTATATATGCTTGTTATGGAATCTAATATTCCTAAGCAAATGGGTAATATGATTATTCTCTTTGGAGTTATGCTTGCTATAGGGATTTTTCTTGGTTTTGGAATTACTCAAAATCTTTGGGGTGGATTTGAGTTTGAACCTGAAGGTTCTATATTATCATTAGTAATATTATTTTTTGCAATACTCACTGGACTTAATTTTAGGAACCAACAAAATGTATTAACCTCTTCAAGTGCTACGAATACAAGTAATCTTTCCAAAGATGATCGTGATTTCGTTATGAATGCTATAAATCAAGTACAAGGGTCTAATCAAAATAATACAAATAGAGATCCAAAAGTAATTGTTGTTAAACAAGAAGTCCCCAATATAACAGAAGATAGTAAAAAAGAAGAGTTGCCTCATCCTAATCCATATTCAATGAATAATAATCCTTATTTCACTTACCCTCCTGATTATTATTATGAAGATGATTATGAAGATGATTATGAAGATGAAGATTATGAAGATGAATGGGATGATTATGAAGATGAAGATTAATATTTAACTTAAAGATTAAACTTGAAATATATACAGTCCCCATCATTAACAACATAGCTTTTACCTTCTTGTTTAATCAGTCCTAACTCTTTTAGTTTGTTTTCTGATTTATATTTAATAATATCATTATATTTAAATATTTCAGCTTTTATAAAGCCTTTTTCAAAATCACTATGAATAGTTCCAGCAGCTTTTGGTGCTAGTTCACCTTTTCGAATTGTCCAGGAGCGCACTTCTTGTTCTCCACATGTAAAAAAAGTTTGAAGACCCAAAAGGTCAAAACTGGATTGAATTACTTTGTTTAGTCCAGGTTCAGATAAATTATATTCATTAAAAAATATTTTTTGTTCTTTTTTATCCAATAAAGATATTTCTTGTTCAATTGATGCGCATAAGAAAACAATTTCATTATTTTGATTTTTTACATATTCTATTAGCCTATTGAAATGTTTTGATTTTTTACTTAATAAATCTTCTTCTCCCGTATTGCCAATGTAGAGCATGGGTTTATCTGTTAATAAGTGAAGTGAATTTTTTAAATAGATTAAGTCTTTATCAACTTTAAATGATTTTACATGCTTTCCATTTGAGCAATGGTTAATTAATTGATCTACTATATCGAACAAAATGCGATCATCTTTATTTCCCGATTTGGCAATTTTATTCAGTTTTTGTTTTTTTTTTTGCAGTATTTCAATATCCGCAAGAAGCAATTCAGTTTCAATTATTTCAATATCATGAATTGGATCTATTTTTCCGTCTACATGATTTATCTTGTCATTTTCAAAGCATCGCACTACATGAATAATGGCTGATGTTTGTCTAATCTGGCTTAAAAATTGATTCCCCAACCCTTCTCCTTTACTAGCGCCTTTAACTAAGCCAGCAATATCTGTAAACTCTACGGTTGCTGCTGTTGTTTTCTTAGGTTTATATATATTGCTTAGTTCAAAAAGGCGTTTGTCTGGTAGTTCTACAATACCTATGTGTGGATCTATTGTGCAAAAAGGATAATTTTCTGCGGGGACTGAGGATTGAGTCAGCGCATTGAATATAGTAGATTTGCCAACGTTTGGCAACCCAACAATTCCACATTGTAAAGCCATTGTTTTTAATAAAAAAAATTATTTTTAAAAAGCATCTTGTGTCGGGTCTCCACCAAAATCATATGTTAGGTTATTAAATAGTCCAACTTGTAAATTTTTTGCAAGATAGATTATTTTATTTTTATTTGTTGTTACTGTTCCATCAGCCCAAATCATATAGTTCCCATTTTTATCTAAAAATCGTTTTATATCTATGTGGTATGTAATTTTTTTATGATAGGGTCGAATTTGTCCTTTGAATTTGACTTCTTTTACTCCCAGTGCCCTACCACGACCTTTACCGCCTAACCAAGTTAAATAAAAGCCAACTAATTGCCACATACCGTCTAGCCCTAAACAACCTGGCATAACTGGATCATTTTTAAAATGACAATGAAAAAACCAATCATTTTCATTTATATCTAGCTCTCCAACCAGTCTACCTTTGTTGTATTTCCCTCCATGATCATAAATTTCTTTTATTCTACTTAACATGAGCATTTGTGTTAAGGGTAGTTTTCCTGTTGCGGAGCCAAATAGTGTCCCATTACCACTTTTGATTAATTCTTTATTATTATAACTATGTTTTATATCCATGTTGCGTATGTTTTTTTATTGATTAGATAGATAAAATTTATAATCTTTTTTTAGAGATTTAATGTTCAATATTAAAAATATTCTGGTAAATTATTAATTAATATTCCAACAGTTATTAGGAGTAAAAATGTCGAAATGGGTTTTATTGTTAGGTGGGTCAACAGGCCATGGAGCGGCAACAGCAAAACGATTAGCTTCAGATGGTTTTGGTATTATCGCATTTCATTTTGATCGCGGAGAAGCAAAACAAATAGCAAATAAAACTATTAAAGATGTAGAAAAAATTTCTCAAGGCAAATGTCACTATTTTAATACAAATGCTGCTTCAGGGGAATCAATGGATAAATATATTCCAAAAATTAAGGATATAACTAAAGGATATCCTCTAAAACTTCTTTTACATTCTATTGCGTTTGGTACAACGACGAATTTTTTTGGTAAAAAACCTGTAACTCAAAGGCAAATGGATATGACTGTTCATGTTATGGGAAACTCTTTACTTTATTGGACGCAAAAATTATATAATGAAAAACTATTATCGCAGGGGTCACGAATTCTTGGTCTTACTAGCGAAGGTAATTATTTAGCAATGGAAGGATATGGCCCTGTTAGTGTTGCAAAAGTTGCAATGGAGGCCATTATTAGACAGATTGGATGGGAATTAGGAGTTGAAGGGATTACGGCTAACGCAATCCAAGCGGGTGTTACTCCAACAAGGGCTCTAACAAAAATTACGGAAAATTGGGAAAGTTGGGTTGATAATACGAAAAAAAGAAATCCTATGAGAAGAACTACAACTCCAGATGATGTTGCAAATACAGTATCAATGCTTTTACGATCTGAAGCTGATTTTATAAATTGTTCTATTATCTATTGTGATGGTGGAGAATCTAGATCTGGGACGATTTAGCATTTAAATAAAATATTACTCACTTTTTAATGCTATTTTTTCATCAATTAAGGCAATTAAATCATGGCAATCTTTATTAGGGGTAATTTCAAAGCTACGTTTTGCTTCATTTAATGCATATTCCCACCAACCTTTTTTTGTATATGCGATAGCAAGCTTTAAATGTGCTGTACCTAAAATATTAAATTCTCTTCTTTTAAGCTTGCTTTGATCTCCAGAGAATAAGCGAGAAACTTCTCGAAATTCCATTATTGCTTCATCTACTAATCCTCTTTGTAAGTACCAATTGCCAAGATTGAGATGCCTTGTTGGGTCTTCCTTGGTACAGCTTGGAATAAGTACTAAGAAAAATAAGATTATAGTAATAAGTCTTTGATAGGATGTTAAATTGATCATAATTACGCTCTAATTTTTAGATTACTGAGTTGGAAAAACAAGAAGAAAATATTCGCAATTAAAATTTAATCATTAATATTTTTTTATTCATCTTGTATTTGCAATAATTACTATTAAAGATAATTATTAAAGAATACATTTGTAAATTTGAGGCCTTTCATGAAAAAAATAATTTTTATATAATCATTTATACTATTGGACTCTAAAAAATTCATTACTTTAAAAGGAGCAAGACAGCACAATCTGAAAAATATTGATGTCGTTATTCCTAGGGATCAGCTTGTTGTCATAACAGGACTATCTGGCTCTGGAAAATCTTCACTTGCATTTGATACGATTTATGCAGAAGGGCAACGCAGATATGTTGAATCGCTTTCCTCTTATGCAAGGCAATTTTTAGGTTTGATGGAAAAACCTGATTTAGATTCAATTGAAGGGTTGTCACCTGCTATTTCTATTGAGCAAAAAGCTACGGTGCGAAATCCTAGGTCAACTGTGGGAACCGTAACTGAGATTCATGATTATCTTAGGCTTTTATATGCGCATATAGGACAGCCATTTTGTTGGAAATGTGGGAATCCAATTAGTAAGCAGACTATTCAGCAGATTGTTGATTCAATAATGAAATTTAAAATTAACGCAAAAATGCATGTTTTAGCACCTATAGTACGTGGAAGGAAAGGGCAACATAAAAAAATTATTGATGATATTCGAAAAGAAGGTTTTATAAGAATAAGGGTAAATGGAAAAGTAGTATCTATTGAAGATAATTTAAAATTAAATAAAAATAAAAAGCATACAATTGAAGTAGTAGTTGATCGTTTGATTATTAACGATTCGATTAAAGAAAGGTTAACTGAATCGGTAGAATTAGCATTAAAAATTGGCAATGGTATAATAGTAATAAATGAATTGCCAAATAAAGAACATATTTTTTCCGAAAATTTTGCATGTGTTAATTGTCAAATATCTTTAGAAGATTTAGTGCCTAGAATGTTTTCATTTAATTCACCATATGGTGCTTGTGTTAAATGTGATGGCATAGGATCTCATATGGAAATCGACCCCAATATCGTTGTCCCTGATAAAAATAAAAGTTTAATACAAGGCGCTATTGCTCCATTAGGAGAGCAACCTAGGGGTAATTGGTATGGCAGTATGCTTAAAAGTCTTGCTAGACATTATAATTTTAATTTTACAGTCCCATGGATTAAGCTTTCTCCTAGCGTACGGCATATATTACTTTATGGTACTGGTGAACAAAAAATTGAGATGGAATATAATTCAGAACGTTGGAATGGAACTTACTCTGGTGGATGGGAGGGAGCCATACCTAATCTAATGAGAAGGTATACACAAACTAAATCTTCAGGTATTAGAGAATGGATAGAGCAATTCATGAGTATGAAATCTTGCTCTGGTTGTAAAGGGACAAGATTAAGGAAAGAAAGCTTAGCGGTTAAAATCAATGAACATAATATAGGGCAAATATCATCAATGCCGATTGATGATTTAAGTGAGTTTTTTAATAATTTAAAATTAACAAAAATGGAACAAGAAATTTCTGAACAAATTTTGAAAGAAATTCAGCAAAGATTGTCCTTTCTTGTTAATGTTGGATTAAGTTATTTAACCTTAGATCGTTCTGCGGTTACTTTATCAGGTGGCGAAGCACAAAGAATTAGATTGGCTACGCAAATTGGTTCACAGCTAATGGGCGTGTTATATATTTTAGATGAACCTTCAATTGGTTTGCATCCAAGAGATAATAATCGATTATTAGACACATTGAAATCATTACGTGACATCGGTAACTCTATTCTAGTTGTAGAGCATGATCAAGAAACAATTGAATCTGCTGATTGGGTTATTGATATTGGTCCTCGTGCTGGGAAAAATGGTGGAGAGATAACATTTTCTGGCTTACCTAAGGAATTATTAAAATCTAAAAAATCATTAACTGGAAAATATTTATCTGGTCTAAAAATAATAAAAATTCCAAAGATTCGTAGAAACCAATCTGATAAAAAATTATTAATTAAAGGAGCCTCAGGAAATAATCTAAAATCTATTAGTATAGATTTCCCATTAGGAATATTAATTACTATTACAGGGGTCTCTGGTAGTGGAAAGAGTTCTCTTATTAATGAAACTCTTTTGCCTGCGTTAAAAAAAGAATTAAACTCTTCTAGAGCTTATCCATTGCCATATGAAGCAATAGAGGGGTGTCAATTTTTAGATAAAGTAGTTGCAATAGATCAAAAACCGATAGGTCGTACTCCAAGATCAAATCCAGCAACATATACGGGCATTTTTACATATATCAGAGATTTATTTGCTAGGCTTCCAGAATCAAAAATTCGCGGATATAAACCAGGACGTTTTTCTTTTAATGTTAAAGGCGGGCGATGTGAATCTTGTGAAGGTGACGGCATAATTAAAATAGAAATGAACTTTTTACCAGATGTATATGTAACATGTGAAGTGTGTCAAGGCAAGAGATACAATAGAGAAACATTGCAAATCAAATATAAAGGAAAAACAATTCATGAAATTCTTGGAATGCCAGTCTTTGATGCTCTTCATTTTTTTGATTCAATACCTATAATTAAAAAGAAGTTAGAAACTTTGAATGATGTTGGTTTAGGGTATATACATCTTGGTCAACAAGCAACTACATTATCAGGTGGTGAAGCACAAAGGATAAAACTTGCGACTGAACTTTCAAAAGTTTCTAATATAAAAACTCTTTATATTTTAGATGAGCCAACTACAGGATTACATTTTGAAGACATTAATATGCTATTAGATGTTTTGCAACGATTAGTAGATAAGGGTAATACTGTTATTGTTATTGAACACAACTTAGATGTTATAAAAACAGCAGATTGGATTATTGATTTAGGTCCAGAAGGTGGAATAAATGGCGGTGAAATTATTGGTGCAGGGATACCAGAGGATCTTATTAAGGTAAAAAAATCATATACAGGTCAATATTTGAAAAAAGTTCTTAATGAATCCACTTATTAATATGGATTCAATTCATAAACTAAAAAATTCATTTGGTTTTTGGGAGGTAATTAAAGATTTAATTGATCAGTGTATCGATATTATGTTGAATTTAAGTCAAAGTGGACATCCAGGTGGCTCTAGATCAAAAGTGCATGCTATGGTTGTCACATTACTTTCTGGTGCAATGAGATGGGATATTAGAGAGGCTGGGAAAACTTTCTCAGATCGATTTATTCTTGTAGCGGGTCATTGCAATCCCGTTGTTTATGCAACATTGGCAGTGTTAAACGAAGCGCTAAGGTTACGTTATTTAGAAACAAAAGATAAAAAATTTTTATGTTTTAAGGGAGCTGATTTTCAGCTCACGTGGGAAGATTTGTTAATGTTAAGGCAAAACGGTGGTTTACCTGGGCATGCAGAGATGCAAGGCAAAACCTTATTTTTCAAAGCGAATACTGGCCCAAGCGGTCACGGGTCTCCATTTGCAGCAGGAGCCGCTTTAGCACTTAAGTATGGAGGTGCGTCTAATGTTAATGTCTTCGCAATGGAAGGTGAAGGCGGTTTAACAACGGGTGCTAGTCATGAGACTCTTAATTCTGCATGGGGTCTTGGTCTTGGTAATTTAATTTATATTTTAGATTGGAATGATTATGGTATTGATAGTCGTCCATTTAGTTCAATAATGTATGGCAAACCAAAAGATTGGTTTGGCGCTCATGGTTGGCATGCAGAATGTGTAGAAGATGGTGAAGACTGGGAAGAACTCATTACAGCCTATCATAAATTATTAATAGACAATGCAGAAAAAAACATTCCTAAAGTTATTTATAGCAAAACACGTAAAGGACGTGGTTATTATTTATTTGATAGCAAGAGTCATGGTACACCTCATAAAAGAAACTCAGATTTGTTTTGGAAAACAAAAGAAGATTTTTCAAAAAAATATAATGTAGATTTTGAAAATTTTGGCGATCCTCCAAGTCAAATGCGTGAAGGTCAAATTTTACAAGCAACATCTATGTTTAAAACCGTTTTTTCTGTGATGAAAAAAAACAAAGATCTTGTAAAATATTTATCTGATCGATTAGTAAACATTGGTGATTCTGTACCTCATGTGATTAACACTTGTAACGTGGCATCAAAAAAAAAGTTATCTTATACTGATCTATTTAATATTGATTTATTACCCGATGATATTTTTGTTGATCCAGGAACAAAGGTACCCAATAGAAAAGGATTTGCAAAGTATGCCAGTTATATTAATGCCCTTGCGGAAAAAGAATATGGACGTCCTTTAGTTTTAGCTATGAGTGCGGATTTAGCTGGCTCAACAAATATTGCAGGTTTTGCTAAGGGCTATAACGGCAAACCAGATAAGGGTTTTTATGACAAGGATACTAATCTTAATAGTCCTCTTTTCCCGCAAGGGATTACGGAGTTTACAAATGCAGGAATGATGGCTGGTGCTACTACTGTAAACTTTAGTAATAATCCTTACAATGATTTTAATGGCTTTTATGGTTCTGTCAGTACTTATGGTTCTTTTAGTTATTTAAAATATGGTCCTTTACGGCTTTTTAGTCAGCTAGCTCAAGACTCTGAACTGAAGGTTGGAAAAGTTATATGGGTTGTTGGTCACTCAGGACCTGAAACAGCTGAAGATAGTAGGACACATTATGGGATTTTTGCTCCTGGTGTTACTCAACTCTTTCCAGAGGGGTCTATATTAAATATTCATCCATGGGAATATAATGAAGTGGGACCAACATTATCTGCAGCTTTAAAACAAGATTGCTCAATAGTTGCTGTTCATTTAACAAGACCATCTATAATAATCCCTGATCGCAATAAGCTTGGAATTGCACATTATAAAGAAGCTGCTAAGGGTGCTTATATTATCAAAAATTATGATGCGGATCGCGTAAAAGAAGGTATCGTAATTATGAGAGGCACTGCACCTATCAATTCCTTGATGCAAATTCTTTCTAGATTACAAGATAAGGGCCCTAATGTGAAAATTATTGCAGCTATAAGTTGGGGGTTATTTAAACTACAATCATTAGATTATAAGGATAGTATAATTTCAAAAAATGATTGGAATAATTCTATGATCATAACAAACACCTCAATTAAACTAATGAAAAATTGGATAAAAAATGATATTGTTGAAGAATATTCATTATCACCGGATTTTGATAACCGTTGGCGTACAGGTGGTTCCTTTGAACAGATTGTTTTAGAAGCAAAATTAGATCCTCAGAGTATTTGGGATGGTATATTACATTTTGTTTTTGATCGCAATAAGCGAATAAATAAGCTTAAAAAGTCAATTCCAGATAAATAATATTATATTGATAATATTTTCTTCCTGATATCTTTTTGTTGTAGCGTTCGGATTGTATCTTCTATGCTGGATTTAAAGTAATATAGATAGATTTAAGGCTATGACAGAAATTCATATAACTGACCCTACCCTAATTGAAGATGATTTATTTGTAGAAAAATCACTTCGTCCTTCAAAATTTGATGAATTTATTGGACAGCAAGATCTTGTTGATAATTTAAAATTATTTATTGAAGCATCTAATAATCGCGGTGATTCCTTAGATCATGTACTGCTTTTTGGGCCACCTGGATTAGGTAAGACTACATTGGCAAATATAATCGCTAAAGAATTAAATGTTAGCATAAGGCAGGCATCGGGTCCAGTTGTAGATAAGGCTGGAGACTTAGCTGGGATGATAACGAATCTTGAGCATAGAGATGTTTTTTTTATTGATGAAATTCATCGTCTTAATAGTATAGTCGAGGAATATTTATATTCTGCAATGGAAGACTTTTCAATTGACATTGTAATTGATAAAGGTCCAAGTGCACGCAATGTACAATTAAATATAGAACCTTTTACTCTTATTGGGGCAACTACTCGATTAGGAAATTTAACATCTCCGTTGCGAGATAGGTTTGGTGTAGTTCTTAGGGTTGATTATTATAATACGGAAGACTTATTTCATATTATTAATCGTTCTGCAAATATTCTTGATGTTGATATTAATGATGATGGTGCAATGGAGTTAGCAAGGAGAAGTAGGGGGACGCCAAGGATTGCAAATCGAATATTAAGAAGATCGAGAGATTTTGCTCAAGTAAAGGCGTCTGGGAAAATAGATTTAGAATTAGCTGAATTTGCATTGGGTAAATTGGGTATAGATAAAATTGGCTTAGATATAATGGATAGAAAAATTCTTGAAATTATAATCAATAAATTTTCTGGAGGGCCTGTTGGATTAAAATCATTATCTGTCGCAATTGGTGAAGATGTTTCTACTATAGAAGAGGTATATGAACCATTTTTAATTAAAGAAGGTTTTATCATGCGTACTTCTAGAGGAAGAGTTGCTCAAGAAAAAGCTTATAAATTATTAGGTATAAAAAAC
>MDTB01107710.1_pt1 | contig 24795 bp, 23 predicted proteins | sample 811161 | NCBI WGS metagenome assembly MDTB01 (sample SAMN05326650, study PRJNA326480) | marine metagenome | isolation source: seawater | place: Mediterranean Sea | collected 2009
AGTTCGATCCTCTCACCGCCCACCAGTATGGGGGTGTAGTTCAGTTGGTTAGAACGCCTGCCTGTCACGCAGGAGGCCGCGGGTTCGAGTCCCGTCACTCCCGCCACCCATTTTATTGTTCTGTTTAAAAATTTTATTTAATGATTAATTTTAAAAATGTATAATTATCTCAAATGAATAAATATAAAATCTTTATAATACTTTTTTTGATCTTATTCATAATCGTTGATAACGTTTATTCTCAAGAGACAATTGATTCTCGAGACGAGGATTTGATAGATTTTGCTGTACCAGGAACTGAAGGTGACAAGGGGGAGGAAGATAATTTTTGTGAAACATCTCCCCATTCTGAACTTTTAAATCTTCTTAACGTCAAGCTGAAAAAGTTTAATCCAGTCCCTGAAGATAGAAGAGGTGGTGAAGTTCGAGGAGGTGGAAATCAGCTAACTGCAGACGAAGTTACTACAAACTCCATAAGATTTTATGCTGAACAACTCAAAGATGCTAAACCAGTAAAGATTAGAATTGAAACATTTACATCTTTGGGAAAAGGCCCGATAACTTCTCTAATTGACAGATCGTCAAAAGTTTTCTTAAAACATCCTACAGAGTGCAAATTCTTTTCTTTATATGGGGATCAAATTATTGGATCTTATGCTATGTCATTTGATAACATATTAAGATTGTATGCAAATGCTGTGAATAAAAATAATCAAATTGCTCAAGACTTTATTAGAACTCAATTAGTTCCAGCACCGATGTCACTTGATGAAGCAATCAGATCTCTCTATGATGATTATGGATATCAGCAAAATATAATTGAATCTTTGTTGCCGGAAGATGTTAAAAACTTATTTTTTGGTGAAAATTCACTTGTTAGTATTGCTGATGTGGCTGAATCGAAACTTTTGGCTTTTTCTTTATTGGGCGGAAAAGTTGACACACTTCAAAACTATGAGATTTTCATTGTTGCACCAATGTCAAAAAAGGGTTTACTAGGTAGTAATGAAACTATAGTAATTTCTGGAAGTGGAAAGATCTATGAAGTTCCATTATTGAATATTCCTCTTGCTCTCAATGTTATGAGATCTTTGGGTTTCAATGCAAAAATTATACTAATCACTCATCTTCAAATAAGTAATGATTCATTCTGTCGAGTTGGCGATGGTGGGTCATGGTATCATTACAAAGGAAAGATTAAAAAAGCAGGTTGTGATTTTTTGTCTAACGCAATTATGTCACTAAAAGATAAGTCATTGAATTTAAGTGATGATTATGGAACATATAAATATAGTATTGATAGGGTTCATGAAATTATTAAATAATTAGCTGTGAAAAATCTTTATTATTATTATATAATAAAAAAGTATGATTATGACAGAATATTTACCCATATTAGTATTTTTAGTGCTAGCCTTCGGTATATCAATCGGGGCAATCTTTTCCTCTCTTGTAGTTGGTAAAAGCAACGCTTATTCAGACAAAAACTCAACATATGAGTGCGGTTTTGATCCTTTTGATGACTCTAGAAGTCGTTTTGAGGTAAAGTTTTATCTTGTTGCCATATTATTTATAATTTTTGACTTAGAAATAATCTTTCTTTTTCCATGGGCTATTGCTTTTAATGAAATAGGATTGCTTGGATTTCTGTCAATGATGTTTTTTTTGTTAGTCTTAACCATTGGTTTTTTTTATGAATGGATGAAGGGAGCACTAGATTGGAATTAAAGAAGATTAATGCAAATAACTTTGATGAACTAAACAATCAAATTAGCTCAAATGGATTTTTAATTACAAAAGTGAAGGATCTAGTTAATTGGGCAAGATCAGGTTCATTGTGGCCTATGAGTTTTGGGTTGGCTTGTTGTGCTGTTGAAATGATGCAATCTGCGGCCAGCAGATATGATTACGACAGATTTGGTATTGTTTTTAGACCTAGTCCTAGACAATCAGATGTAATGATTGTTGCAGGAACTTTGACTAATAAGATGGCTCCAGCTCTAAGAAAAGTTTACGATCAGATGCCTGAGCCTAGATGGGTTATTTCCATGGGTAGTTGTGCAAATGGTGGTGGTTACTACCATTACTCATATTCAGTTGTAAGAGGTTGTGATAAAATTGTTCCTGTAGATATTTATGTGCCTGGTTGTCCTCCAACTGCAGAAGCTTTATTATATGGAATTCTTCAATTACAAAAAAAAATATTAAGAGATAACAAGATTGTTCGATCATGAAAAAAGAAGAAAAAAAATATGTAAAGGAAATATTTCAACTTATTAAAAGTCTCCTTACTTTCTGTAGATATGAAATTACCATCAATAAAGATGAAATAAGTTTATATTGTTCGACAAATGACCTAACTAAAATCCTTCTATTTCTTAAAGATAACCCATCACTTAGTGTGGAGTGTTTGGTTGATATTACAGCAGTTGATTTTCCTGAAAACGTATCGAGATTTATAGTTGTTTATAACCTTTTGAGTGTTGGAAAAAACTTTAGGTTAAAAGTTAAAGTTAAAGTCTCAGAAAATGAATCAATTCCATCAATCAATGAGATTTACTCGTGCGCAGATTGGTGTGAAAGAGAGATTTGGGATTTGTTTGGTATTAGATTTAAAGATCATCCTGATTTAAGAAGGTTATTAACAGATTACGATTTTCAAGGGCATCCTCTAAGAAAAGACTTCCCTCTGACTGGTTTTACTCAAGTAAGATATGACAGTGAACTTAGTAGAGTTGTTACCGAGCCAGTAAAGTTAGATCAGGAATATAGGAATTTTGATAATTTAAGTCCATGGGAGGGAATGGGTAAGTATCTTCCTGGAGATGAAAAATCTGATCACTGATCATAAAATGACTAGAAAAGAAAATTATTCATTAAATTTTGGTCCTCAACATCCTGCAGCGCATGGAGTTCTCCGTCTTGTATTAGAACTTGATGGAGAAGTCGTTGAAAGAGCCGACCCTCATATAGGATTGCTTCATAGGGGTACTGAGAAATTAATTGAGAACAAAACGTATATCCAAGCTTTACCATACTTTGATAGACTTGATTATGTATCCCCGATGTGTCAGGAGCATGCTTATGCTCTAGCGGTTGAGAAACTATTAGGCATAGTAGTACCAATAAGAGGCCAGTATATAAGAGTAATGTTTTCTGAGATCACAAGAATTCTTAATCACATTTTAAATTTAACAACATTTGCATTAGACGTAGGAGCCATGACACCTTTTCTTTGGCTATTCGAAGAAAGAGAGATTTTAATGGAGTTCTACGAGAGAGTATCGGGCTCACGGTTACATTCTGCTTATTTCCGACCAGGAGGTGTTCATAGAGATCTTCCGGACGGATTAACAAATGATATAGAAGACTTTTGCAAAAGATTTCCAAAAAAAATTGATGATTTAGAAAAACTTCTTGAAACTAACAGAATTTTTAGACAAAGAAGTGTTGATGTAGGAAAAATTGATAAAGAATTAGCACTAAATAAAGGCTTTTCCGGCCCTTGTCTTAGAGCTTCTGGTGTCGAGTGGGATTTAAGAAGAAACCAACCCTATGATTGTTATTCAAAGCTAGATTTTAAAATACCAGTTGGTACTAATGGTGATTGTTTTGAAAGATTTCTTATAAGAGTAGAGGAAATGAGACAGTCAATTTTAATTATTAAACAATGCCTTGAAAGGCTTCCAAACGGAATTTGTATTTCTGAAGATCCAAGAATCGTTCCACCGAAAAGAAGTCAAATGAAATCTTCTATGGAATCATTAATAAATCATTTTAAATTATTCACTGAGGGCTTCCATGTTCCAAAAGGTGAAACTTATACATGTGTTGAAGCACCGAAGGGTGAGTTTGGTGTTTATTTAGTCTCTGATGGCACTAATAAACCATACAGATGTAAGATTAGGGCTCCAGGTTTTTCTTTACTTCAGGCAACAGAATTTTTATCTAAAGGTCATATGCTTTCTGATCTTGTAGCTATAATTGGAAGCTTAGATATAGTTTTTGGAGAGATTGACAGATGAGTACTAGTAAATTCAAAATTATCGCTGGAGAGTCATTGCAACCGACTGATTTTAGTTTTAATCGCGAAAATCTCTCTAAAGCAAAAGAAGTATTAAAAATGTATCCATCTAATTTTAAAGAGAGTTCAATAATGCCTCTTCTTTCAATGGCTCAAACTCAGAGTAATGGATGGTTGCCAAAGAAAGCAATTGAATATGTATCAAATTTTATAGATATTCCTGAAATTAAAGTACTTGAAATAGCAACATTCTATTCTATGTATAATCTGTCACCAGTAGGCAAGTTTCATATAGAAGTTTGCACAACCACACCTTGTATGTTAAGAGGATCGGATTCTATGTTAAATTTGTGTAAAAGAAAACTTAATCTTGAAGTTGGAGAGATCTCTGAGGACGGAAAATTTTCCCTAAGTCGCGTAGAATGTCTTGGAGCTTGTGTGAATGCCCCGATCGTTAAAATTAATGAAAATTATTTTGAAGATTTAAATGCTGAAAGTCTTGATGCGTTGATTAAAAATTATCAAACCAATAAAAAAGTAAAAATAGGTCCACAGTCAAAAAGGAAAGGTTCCGAACCGGTAAAATAAATGATAAAAAAAGAAAATATTATTTTTACAAATCTTTATGGGAATAAAAACGTATCAATTAATGAGGCTATTAAAAGAGGTGATTGGAAGAATATTTCCAAAATTCTCAAGTTAGAAAAACAAGCAATAATTGACCAGATAAAAGAATCTGGTCTCAGAGGAAGGGGTGGGGCTGGTTTTTCTACAGGAATGAAATGGGACTTTATGCCGAAAACTTCATCGAGACAGCATTATTTAGTTATCAATGCGGATGAAGGAGAGCCCGGCACTTGCAAAGATAGAGATATTATTAGAAATGAACCACACAAATTAGTTGAGGGATGCTTAATTACAGGTTATGCCATAGGAGCTAATAAGTGTTACATTTATATCAGAGGTGAATTTTTTAATGAAGCTCAAATACTTCAAAATGCTATAGATGAGGCTTATAAAAAAGGATTTTTAGGTAAAAATATTTTAGGAAGTAGAGTTGATTTTGATATATACATTCATTACGGATCTGGTGCATATGTGTGTGGTGAAGAAACAGCACTAATCGAAAGTCTGGAAGGTAAAAAAGGTCAACCAAGACTTAAACCTCCCTTTCCAGCAAGCGTCGGTGTTTTCGGTAAACCAACAACTGTAAATAATGTTGAAACTATAGCAGTTGTTCCAACAATATTAAAAAAAGGTTCTAATTGGTTTTCAAATTTGGGAAGAAAAAATAATACCGGTTCAAAAATATTTTGTATATCAGGTCAGGTGAATAAACCTTGTAATGTTGAAGAGGAGCTGGGTGTACCACTTAAATACTTGATCCAAAAATATGCCGGTGATGTAATTGGTGGTTGGGATAACTTACTTGCGGTTATACCAGGAGGTTCTTCAGTTCCCTTATTACCGAAAGCTATCTGTGAAGAAGTCTTAATGGACTTTGACTCATTAAAAGCAGCTGGCTCCGGGCTCGGAACTGGAGGAATTATTGTAATAAATAAACAAACTGATATTGTTAGTGCAATAGCAAGGTTGGCCGAATTTTATAAACATGAGTCATGTGGACAATGTACCCCCTGTAGAGAGGGGACAGGATGGTTAATGAGAGTTATGAAAAGATTAGAAAATAATGATTGCACTTTTGAAGAGGTTGAAATGCTTGAGGAAGTTACTCATCAGATTGAAGGACATACAATCTGCGCACTGGGCGATGCGGCAGCATGGCCAATTCAAGGTTTGCTAAAGCATTTCAAAAAGGATATTTTAAATAAAATCCAAAAACAAAATGTAGCATAATATGCCAACAATATTTATAAATGAAAAGCAGGTAGAAGTTGAGGAGGGGATTACCGTTCTTCAAGCTTGTGAGCTGGCTGGTATTGAAATACCAAGGTTTTGTTATCACGAAAGATTATCTATTGCTGGTAATTGCAGAATGTGTCTTGTTGAAATGGAAAATTCAATAAAACCTGTAGCGTCTTGTGCAATGCCTGTTGCCGAAGGTATGAAGATTAAAACAAAAAGTGAAATGGTTGATAAAGCTAGAAAAGGAGTAATGGAATTTCTACTTATCAATCATCCTTTAGACTGCCCAATATGTGATCAGGGTGGGGAGTGTGATTTACAAGATCAAGCCATGGCTTACGGCAAAGGATTGAGTAGGTTCTTTGAAAAAAAACGAGCTGTAAAAGATAAACATCTTGGTCCATTAATTAAAACCCACATGACTAGATGTATTCATTGCACAAGATGCGTCCGTTTTTCTGAAGAAGTTGCTGGAAATGATCAACTCGGAACTATTGGAAGAGGAGAGGATGCAGAAATAACTAGTTATCTTGAGAAAACAATTGATTCAGAATTGTCAGGAAATGTTATTGATTTATGTCCAGTAGGTGCATTAACATCTAAACCTTATGCCTTTGTTGCTAGACCATGGGAATTAAAAAAAACAAACAGTATAGATGTGTTTGATGCAGTTGGGAGTAATATCAGACTTGATTCAAAAGGAGATAAAATATTGAGAGTTCTTCCTAGAATTAACGAAGAGATTAATGAAGAATGGATATCTGATAAGACAAGGTTTGCATACGATGGATTGAATCATCAAAGATTAGATAGATATTATATAAAAGATAATAATGGCAATCTTTCTGAAAGTTCAGAAGATACAGTACTCAAATTATTAAAATCAAAATTAATCGAAACTCCTAAAAGCAAAGTGTTTTCTATTTGTGGAAATCTTTTAGATTGTGAATCAATATTTTCCTTTAAACAATTTTTAGAAAAGATAAAAGCTACTAATTATGATTGTAGGCAAGACCATTCATTTTTTATTCCAAATAAAAGATCATCATATTTATTTAACAGTTCCATTTCTGGAATTGATGAATCAGATTTGTGTGTAATTATTGGATCCGATATTAGAAAAGAAGCTCCTATCATCGGAGCTAGATTAAGAAGAAAAGTTTTGGAGAAAGAAAAAAATTATAAGGTAATAAGAATTGGACATAAGTATGATCTATCTATAAATGCAATTGAACTTGGGAATAGCTTTTCTTCGGTTCTAAACTTACAAAAAAGTAAATATAAAAACCTCATAAGTAGAGCATCTAAGCCCCTATTTATCATAGGTCAAGGACCATTATGTTCCGTTGAAGCAGAAAAAATATTCAACTATATACTATCAATTCATAACAACTGCGTTAAGAATAAAAATTGGAATGGGTTTAATATTCTCCAGAATTATTCAGGAAGAGTTGGGGCACTTGATTTAGGGTTTTATAATAAAAATAATATAAAAAACAATAACATTAAAGATATTTACAATGGAAAATACAAAGTCCTTTATCTATTTGGAGCAGACGAAATTAATTTTGACAAGATACCAAAAGAAACTTTTGTTATTTATCATGGTCATCATGGTGATAATGCTGTTAATAGGGCTGATGTAATAATACCCATGCCTTGCTTCACTGAGAAGGAAGGAATTTATGTAAATCTTGAAGGTCGTGCTCAAATTAGTAGACAAGTTAAAGCTCCACTAGAAAATGTAGACCATAGCTGCGATTTTTTTAATAAACTTTCAGCAACAATCGGTGTTCATAAAGACTATGATAATCTTCAAGAATTAAGAGAGTTAATGTTTAAATCTTATCCAAATCTAACGAATATAAATAGATATAAACAAGAGAAAACTTTTGAAGTTAAATCATTATCAAAAAGTTTTAGTAAAGATGACATAATGTCAAATATTACTAATTTTTATATGACTGATTCAGTCAGCAGAAATTCTCCAACAATGTCATCTTGTTCACTCGAAATAAATAATAAAATTTGATGTTTTTCATATATGATATTTAATTTATTCATAATTGTTTTAAAGATTTTAATGATCATTGTTCCACTTTTGGTATTTATTGCCTATTTAACTTATTTTGAAAGAAAAGTTATAGGAGCTATGCAATTACGTAAAGGTCCAAATGTTGTTGGTCCATTTGGACTCTTACAGCCTTTTGCTGATGGTATTAAATTACTCACAAAAGAAACTATTTTTCCTGAAAGATCGAGTAAATTTTTGTTTATTTTTGCTCCCATCTTAACTTTTGCTCTTGCTTTATTAGCATGGGCAGTTATTCCAATTGATTACAAGATAGTTCTTTCAGATATAAACGTTGGGCTAATGTACATATTTGCTATTTCATCGCTTGGAGTTTATGGAATTATTGTTGCAGGATGGTCAAGCAATTCAAGATATGCTTTTCTTGGAAGTCTCAGATCTGCGGCTCAGATGATATCTTATGAGGTTTCAATTGGTTTGATAATAATTTCTGTTTTATTATCCTCTGGGAGTCTAAACCTCTCACAAATTGTGATCAGTCAACAAAATTTATGGTACATCGTCCCTCACTTTCCAATGTTTGTGATTTTTTTTATTTCAACCTTAGCTGAAACTAATAGAGCTCCATTTGATCTTCCCGAAGCTGAGTCGGAGCTTGTAGCGGGTTATAACGTAGAGTATTCATCAATGTCTTTTGGATTATTTTTTCTTGGTGAATATGGAAACATGATTTTAATGAGCTCCATGTCAACAATTCTCTTTCTTGGTGGATGGCTACCACCCTTTGAATGGCATTTTTTTGAATATATCCCAGGTTATTTATGGTTTATTATTAAAGTTGTAGCATTATTATTCGTTTTCTTATGGGTTAGGGCTACATTGCCAAGATACAGATATGACCAATTAATGACTTTGGGTTGGAAGTTATTTCTTCCTTTGTCACTTCTTTGGATTATAATAACATCATCAATAATATTTTTTTTTAAACAATGTTTAATTTTAAAAATCTTTTGTTCGTATTTAGAGAATTCTTTTTAATAGAGATTTTTTCAGGACTATTTTTGACTCTAAAATATTTTTTTAAACCTAAAGTTACCATTAATTACCCTTTTGAAAAAGGTTTTTTGAGCTCACGTTTTAGAGGAGAACATGTGCTAAGAAGATATGAATCAGGTGAGGAAAGATGCATCGCTTGCAAACTATGTGAAGCTGTATGTCCTGCTCAAGCAATTACAATTGAAGCAGAACCAAGAGATGATGGATCAAGAAGAACCACTAGATATGACATAGATATGACAAAATGTATTTATTGTGGATATTGTCAAGAATCTTGTCCAGTAGATGCAATAGTTGAAGGACCTAACTATGAATTTGCCACAGAGACTAGAGAAGAGTTGATATATAATAAGGAAAAATTATTAGAAAATGGTGATAGGTGGGAAGTTGAGATTGCAAAGAATCTAGAAAAAGAGTCTAAATATTTATGACCATCTCTTTGTTTTATATTTTTTCAGCTGTAACAATTTTATCAAGTTTTTTTGTAGTTTTTTCATCAAATCCAGTTCATTCAGTCCTTTTTCTTATTTTTTCTTTTTTTAATGTTGCTGTAATTTTTTTATTATCTGACGCGGAATTTTTAGCAATGACACTAATAATTGTTTATGTAGGGGCTGTGGCAGTTTTATTTTTATTTGTTGTAATGATGTTAAATATCAACGAAGTATTAGTTAAGGAAGGGTTTTTAAGATATTTTCCACTAGGATTGCTTTTAATATCTATTTTTTTAACAGAATTAATTTTTGTTTTTAAAGATTTAGAATTATTTAATCCCTCAACTTCAGGGATAAGTATAAGCAATCTATTAAATCAAGGAAATGAAAACACTAAGGCACTAGGTCTTTTTTTATACACGAAATTTTTTATAATATTTCAAATTTCGGGTTTTTTACTTTTAGTTGCGATGATTGGAGCTATTGTTCTTGCTCAGGACTATCAATTAGGTTTGAAATCTCAAATTATTTTAAAACAAAAACAAATTAAGAAAGATGATATAATTAAATTAAAGTAATGTAATGACTTCTTCTAACTATCTTATTTTATCTTCAATAATATTTTCAATTGGCTTTCTAGGAATATTTATTAATAGAAAGAATATAATTTCAATTTTGATGTCAATTGAACTTATGTTATTAGCCACTAACATAAACTTTGTGGGATTTTCTAATACTTTAGATGACCTATTTGGGCAAATATTTGCATTGTTTATCTTAGTAGTCGCTGCCGCTGAGGCTGCAATTGGTTTGGCTATTTTAACAATTTTCTTTAAAAAGTCTGGGTCAATTAGTATTGACACTATAAATAAATTAAAAGGATAAATCATTGTTCTTATTAGCCATTTTTTCTCCTTTGTTTAGTTTTTTTATATGTGTCTTTCTCAAAAATTTAGTTGAAGATAAAGTTCTAAGCTTTGCTTCATGTTTCTTGATGGTATCTTCCACATTATTTTCGATAATATCTTTGCTCTTTTTTCAACTTAATGGCGATCAAAGCTACATACTAACAAATTGGATATCATCAGGAAGTTTAAATATTGATTGGTCTCTAAACTTAAATTTACTTACTGTATCAATGGTAATTATGGTTAATTTTATCTCTACTATAATTCATATCTATTCAGTTGGTTATATGTCTAAGGACTCTCGAAAAATTATTTTTATGGGATACCTTGGTCTATTTACTTTTTTCATGTTGTTTTTGGTTTCTTCTTCAAATTTAATTCAACTTTTTGTTGGTTGGGAAGGTGTAGGGTTGACCTCTTACCTTTTAATAGGTTTTTGGAGTCATAAAGATGAAGCAAATAAAGCATCACTTAAGGCCTTTATTGTTAATAGGGTTGGAGACTTTGGTTTGTTAATTTCGTTGTTCACAATTTTTATTGTATTTGGGACAGTTAATATCAACGAAATTTTATTATTAGTAAACTCTCACAGTTCATCTTATTTTAACTTTTTTGGATTTCAAGTGCATTCAATCTCTTTGATTGTGATTACTATGTTTATTGGTTGTATGGGTAAGTCAGCTCAATTTGGACTTCATGTTTGGTTGCCAGATGCAATGGAAGGCCCAACACCTGTGTCTGCCCTTATCCATGCTGCAACCATGGTAACTGCTGGAGTTTTCCTCTTAATTCTCATGTCTCCATTAATTGAAACATCTCAAATTGCTAAGAATTTAATATTAATTGTAGGTTCAATAACGTGTTTGTTTGCTTCTTGCGTAGCAATATTTCAGAATGATATAAAAAGAATAATTGCTTATTCTACTTGTAGTCAATTAGGTTATATGTTCATGGCTATTGGAGTTTCTGCATATTCTGTAGCATATTTCCATTTACTTTCCCATGCTTTTTTCAAAGCATTATTATTTTTAGGGGCTGGTTCAGTAATTCATAGTATGTCAGACGAACAAGATATTAAAAAGATGGGAGGTATTTATAAAAGAATTCCTTTAACTTATGTGTCTATGTTAATTGGATCATTTGCACTGATGGGACTTCCTTTCTTAAGTGGTTATTTTTCAAAAGATTTAATTTTAGAATTTATATTTTTATCTAATCAAAGCTTTAAGACATTTGCTTTCTCAATTGGAGTTTTTGGAGTTTTCTTGACAACCATTTATTCATCTAGACTGCTGATTCATGTTTTTCATATGGAAAATAATTCAGATGAAAAAGTTTTTGCGCATATTCATGAATCTCCTATGATTATGGTCTTACCTTTAATCATTTTAGCATTTTTTTCTATTTTCTTCGGAATTACTTTTAATAGTTTTTTTGCAGGTCCAATTCTTGAGGATATTTGGTCAAAATTTATTTATATTAATTCTGAAATTAATAAAATGTATTCATTAGGAGATATTCCAAAGGTAATAAAAAAGCTTCCATTAATTATGATTATTTTAGGTTTAATTATTAGCATATTAGGATATTTTAAATTTGGAAGTCAAATTGGTTATTTAAAACGAAAGTTACATTTGGTTGTAAACTTTTTTTATAACAAATGTTACATTGATGAACTTTATGAAATAATTATTATTAAACCAAGTAAATATTTAGGTAGAGGTTTTTGGAAGTCCATAGACCTTGATTTAATAGATAACCTCGGGCCAAATGGAATTTCTCGACTAGTTGGTTCATTCGGTACAATGGTCTCAAAGCTTCAATCTGGTTATCTCTATCACTATGTTTTGTCAGTTGTAATAGGTTTAACTTTGTTTATTAGCATTTATATTTATATTTTTTAATGATAAACCTTCCAATACTTCCTATTTTAATTATACTTCCTCTCGTTGGTTTGATTTTTATTTTTTTGTCATCAGAAAATGATGAAAACGCTGAACAGTCCAAAAAATCTGCTTTGTGGACAACTGCAAGCAACTTTTTATTATCTCTTTATCTTCCAATAAATTTTGATAAAACAATACCTCATTTTCAATTTGTGAATTCTTTTTCATGGTTTAATAGTGATAGTTTGAGATTTTCACTTGGAGTTGATGGGTTATCAATGCCTTTTATCATTCTTTCAACTTTTTTGATTTTGGCATGTATAATTTTTATTTTTCCACAATCAAAAAAAAATATGAAAATGTATCTTGCCTCCTTTCTTTTATTAGAATCCTTTTTGATTGGAGCATTTAGTGCTATTGATCTATTTTCTTTTTACATTTTTTTTGAATCTATACTAATTCCTATGTATTTGATAATTGGTTTTTGGGGAGGTGAGAGGAGAATTTATTCTGCCTATAAGTTTTTTCTTTATACATTACTTGGGTCAGTTTTAATGCTTCTAGCGATTATATTTCTTTATCAGGAATTTGGTACAATTAGTATTCCAAAACTATTAGATTTTACTCTTCCTTTTTATATTCAAGTATGGCTATGGATAGCTTTTTTTTCTTCGTTTGCAGTAAAGATTCCAATGTGGCCTTTTCATACATGGCTACCAGATGCTCACGTTGAAGCTCCTACCGAAGGATCGGTTATTTTAGCAGGGATCCTGCTTAAACTCGGAGGTTATGGTTTTATAAGGTTTAACTTGTCAATATTTCCTGACGCTTCAATTTTTTTTACTCCATTCGTTTATTTTTTGTCTGTAGTTGCAATTATATACACGTCTTATATTGCTTTAGTTCAGGAAGATATGAAAAAACTTATTGCTTATTCTTCAGTGGCACATATGGGATTTGTAACACTTGGAATTTTTTCTGCAAATATTCAAGGTCTCCACGGAGCAATTATTCAAATGATATCTCATGGGATAATCTCAGCTGCCTTATTTTTTTCAATAGGGAGTATTTATAATAGATATAAAACAAAAGAGATAAGTTTTTTTGGAGGTCTTAATGCCAAACTACCTAAATTTTCTGTAATTTTTTTAATCTTCGCATTAGGATCTATTGGTTTGCCTGGAACATCTGGTTTTGTTGGAGAATATTTAACATTGCTGGCAGTATACAGTAAAAACACAATAGTTGCATTTATATCGACATTAGGTGTAATACTTTCAGCCACTTACATGCTTATGCTTTATAAAAAAGTTTTTCTTGGAGGTTTGAGCGAAAACTTGGATAAAAAAACTGATGATGTTAATATCTATGAGATGAGTTTGTATGTAGTTTTTATCATTCTTATTTTTATCATTGGAATAAAACCCGGCATAATTTTAAGTTATACTACTTCCTCATTAGAGAGAATAATACAGTTATATCCCATTTCAATTTTTTAGAGAGAATAATTTGTTAATAATACCAGAGATCTTTTTAGCTATATGTGCACTTTCTATTTTGCTTATCACCCCTTTTGTGAAAAAAGATGGTTATATTAAGATTGGATATTTAAGCCTTGCCTTTATTTTCATTTCTCAATTTTTAATCTTAAAAGACATTTTTTATTCCCAGTTGATTTTTAATGGTTTTTTTATACTAGATTCATTTGGTTCTTTTCTAAAATCACTGATTTTAATAGGCGCTGGTTTGATATTTTATTTTTATCTGATAGTTAATAATCCCAAATCATTGAGAAGACCAGAATTTTCAATAATACTTTTAATTTCTACTGTTGGAATGTTATTGATGATATCTTCAAACGACCTTTTATCTCTTTTCGTTTCTATGGAGCTACAAAGTCTTTGTTTATATATTTTAGTTTCATTCAGCAGAGAGGATTTTACTTCATCAGAGGCTGGGGTTAAATACTTTATAATTGGAAGTTTATCTACCTGTATTTTTTTATTTGGTACAAGTTTAGTATACGGCTTGGTAGGATCTACAAGTTTCAATGAGATAAGTATCTTTATGTCGAATATTTATTCAACACCTACAATGCTCATAGTGGGTTTGATTTTTATTCTTGTTTCATTATCGTTGAAAATTTCTGCTGCTCCATTTCATATGTGGACTCCGGATGTTTATCAAGGTGCACCTTCAATAGTAACAACCTTGCTATCAACTTTGCCAAAGATAGCAGCATTTGGAGTTTTAATTAGATTACTTGTTTATCCTTTTGGCGAAATAATAGTTGATTGGGGAAAGATTCTAATTATTTTATCAATTTGTTCAATGCTAATAGGTTCACTTGGGGCATTGAGACAAAAAGATTTAAAAAGATTAATGGCTTACAGTACAATCAATCATATTGGGTTTATATTAATGGGGTTAATTCCCGGATCAGAAGATGGAATAACATCTATATGTATTTATTTAATTTTTTATATAACTATGAATCTAGGAATTTTTTTATTCATATTGAATATGCAAAGAGATCAAGTTAGTGTCACATCAATAAAAGATCTAGCTGGTTTATATCGTTCGCAACCACTAATAGCAGGATGCATATCAATAATTCTTTTTTCAATGGCTGGTATTCCTCCAATGGCGGGGTTTGTTGGAAAACTAATAATTTTAAATATAGTTATTGATAATAATTTATTTTTTTTAGCTATTATTGCAGTATTAACTTCAGTGGTTGCCGCTTTTTATTACATAAGATTAATAAAATCTATTTTCTTTGAAGAACCAGTTGATGAATTAGATAATATTAGTAACGATCACTCAAAATATATGCTCTGTGGTTTTGCAATTTTTAATCTAACTGTAGTCTTTTATCCTCAATTTTTTTTAAATTTGTGTGCTTCAATAACTCTGTCTTTGTTCGCGGTAAAGTAATATGGTCGAGAAGTTTTTTGATCTTTACTTCTTTAAATCTCTTAATAACACAAACGACAAAATTAAAGAAATCAATATAACCAGACAAACAAACAATATAGCTCTTTATTCTTTAAATCAAAAAACTGGAAGGGGAAGAAAAGGTAGGTTTTGGTTGAGTCAAAAAGGTGACTTGACATGTTCAATTTTAATAAAGAAAAAAATAAGTATATCTGATATTGGAAGAGTTAATATTCTCATCGCATCAATACTCATAAATGTTTTTAAAAATTTAGGACTTGCTAATGTTGAATTCAAATGGCCAAACGATGTTTTAATTAATAAAAAAAAAATTGCTGGAGTTCTCATTGAAACAAATGTTTCAAAAAATACTGTGAATCAATTCACTATTGGAATCGGTGTTAATGTTAAATCTAGATTTACTAATAGCAATTTTCTTTCCACATCCTTTAATGATTTGGGAATCGAAATTGAATCAATTAGTTTATTTTTTTTGATTTTAAAGAATCTATATTTTTATATTGAAAACTTCACCAAAATTGAATTCTCTAATTTAAGTAAAAATTTGACAAAATACTTTTTTGATAAAGAATCATCAATGCAAATCTTGTGTGGTAAAAATACTCATATTGGAGTGTTTCAAAAGATAAACTCTTACGGAGAACTTATGCTTAAAAATGAAGAAGGAAATCTTAAAATAAGATACGGAGAAATCATATAATGAATTTAACTGTTGATATTGGAAATACGAATATTATGATTTGTATTTTTAAAAATGATAAAATTATCTATTCAATTAAGATTAATGTTTCAAAGTTTAAGAAGGTAAATCAAAAAAGCTTTTTAAGAAAAATTTTCTCAAGTTACAAGATATCAAATGTTTTAATTTCGTCTGTTGTCCCTGATATGACAAAGTGTTTTATTGAAATTCTTGAAAAATTTAAAATTCATTATTTTCAAACTAAAAATTTATTAGAAATTTGTGGATTAAAAACTAATCTTAAAAATAAAAAAACTATTGGAGACGATCGGCTGATTAACATTATCTATGCTAAAAAATTATACAGTAAGTCAATAATGATAATTGATTTTGGTACAGCCACAACAATTGATATTTTGGATAAACATGGTGTTTATGATGGTGGAGTTATAACACCTGGAATTGAATTATCTCTGAAATCTCTCAAGGAAGGAACTGCAAAACTACCTTTAGTTAATTTTAAAAAAACAAGATCAATAATCGGCAAGAGTACAAAAGAAGCAATTCAATCTGGTTTCTTTTGGGGTTATATTTCTATGATGCAAGGTTTAGTTAGTAAAATAGTAAAAGAAAAAAAACATAAATTTGATCTAATTCTTACAGGTGGAAATTCAAAAACATTTAAAGAATGTTTCGATAACGTAATTCAATTAGACGAATTTTTTAATTCAAAAGGTTTAAATTATCTAATAAATACTTATTTAAAAGAAAAACATGAATTATTCTAAAGAAGATTTATTATATTTACCACTAGGTGGTTCCGGTGAAATTGGTATGAATTGTAATTTATTCCACTTTGCAAACAAATGGATCATGGTAGATCTAGGTGTTACTTTCAACAATAATGATTCTAAGAATTACGAATTAATAATGCCTAATATTGATTTTATTATTGAGAGACTTGATAAGCTCTCAGCATTAATATTAACCCATGCTCATGAGGATCATATTGGAGCTATCCCATATTTAATTGAAAAACTCGGGAATGTTCCTATTTATACAACTTCATTTACTGCCTCAGTTTTAAAAAGAAAATTGTCTTCTGTTGGTATTACTAATTATCCTATAAATTTAATTGAATATGGCAAAGAATTAAATATTCATAATTTTAGTATAGAAATATTCTGTATGACTCATTCCATTCCTGAATCAAATGCTTTAATGATAAAGACCAAAAATGGTAACATATTCCATTCAGGTGATTGGAAAATTGACCCTAATCCATTAATTGGTAAACCAATTAATCATAAAAAATTACAAAATTTTGCTCATCAAGGTGTTGATGTTATGATATGTGATTCAACAAATATTTTTGATCAAAATCCATCAGGAAGTGAAGCTGATGTGAGACAAAATCTTAAAAAAATCTTCTCTAAAACAAAAACAGGAAAAATTATAATTACTTGCTTTGCGTCAAATGTTGCAAGAGTAGAAACAATACTTGACGTTTCTGAAAGTTCTAATAAGTGCTGTCTACTTTTGGGAAGATCATTGCAAAAAATTTATGAATCAGCAAAAGAAAATAATTATTTATTAGAATATAAAAATATTGTTACAGAAAAAGAAGCTGAAATAATTCCTGAGGATAATTTGGTTGTTATTTGCACTGGAAGTCAGGGTGAAAATAGAGCGGCTTTAAGTAGACTTGTTCATGGAAGACATAAATCTTTAAAGCTCAATAAGAATGACACAGTAATTTTTTCTTCTAGAGAAATTCCAGGAAATGAAAAAAAAATTAATGAGGTTAAGTCTATCGTTTCAAAACTTGGTTGTACTTTATTAGATGAAAGAAATTCAAAGGTTCATGTCTCAGGTCATCCATCTAAGTCCGAACTTAAAAAAATGTATGAATGGATTTCTCCTAAACTTTTAATTCCAGTTCATGGAGAGTATAGACATTTACAAGAGCATGTTAAATTTTCTAAAAAATGCGGAATTAAAAATCAAATATTAATTGAGAATGGTGATTTGGTTAAATTGAATAAAGATTCAGATCATAAAGTTTTAGACAAGGTCAATTCCGGTAAAACTGTTTTGAAGGGAAATAAAGTTATTTCAATTGATGATAAATTTTTAAGAGAACTAGATATTATTTCGACCGATGGTGAAGTTTTCATTAATTTAATAATGGATCTAGAAGATAAGTTATTAGCTGAACCAGTAATTTTTAGTAAATCTATTTTATTAGACGAAAAAAGCAAAATTGAGTTAATTAGAATCATTGAAAATTCAATTAAAGAATTATCGAATAAAAGTTTTGATGATAATGTACTATGTAATGAATTAAAAATTGATATAAGAAGTTATCTTAAGTTAAAAATTGGACTTAAACCACTAACCTATATTGAGATTGTTAGAATTTAGATTATAATATTAAAATGATTACCAAATTTAATCATGTAGCTATAGTTGTTCCAGATCTTAATTCTGCTCTGAAAACATATAGAGATGTCTTGGGAGCTAATGTTTCTGAGATTATCAATTATCCAGACCATGGAGTTAGTGTTGTATTTGTTGAATTAGAAAATACTAAAATTGAACTTATGCATCCATATGGAGAGGAGTCTCCTGTTAAAAAATTTTTAGAACTTAACAGTACTGGTGCAATTCATCATATATGTTTAGAAGTTAAAGATATTGAAGTTGCATGTGATAAATTGAAATTGCATGGAATTAGAATATTAGGTAATGAAAAACCAAAAAAAGGCGCTCATGATAAGCCAGTTATTTTTTTACATCCAAAAGATTTATATGGTACATTAATTGAACTTGAGCAGGAGTAGTTTTGTTCGGTTTAGAAATAATAGTTATATATGTTATTATTTGGTGGTTAGTTTTGTTTGTAATTCTTCCGTTAGGCATTCAAAGAGATGAAAATACAATAAGTGGTAACGACCCTGGTGCGCCTAAAAACCCTATGTTAAAGAAAAAAATAATTTCGACTACAATTATTTCTTTCTTTTTATCTATTCTAGTATCTATAATAAAAAATGAAATTCTCTAATTTTTTCATTCCAACGCTCAAAGAATCACCAAGTGATGTAAAAATGCGTTCCCATGATTTAATGATCAGAGCTGGGATGATCAGACAAGAAACATCTGGGATATATAGTTGGTTGCCGTTAGGTTATAGAGTGCTAAATAAAATTATTAAAAAAATTGAATTTTTACATAATAGTAGTGGCGTAAATCAAATCTTAATGCCAACAATACAAAGCTCAGAAATTTGGAAAAGAAGTGATCGATACGAAACTTATGGCAAAGAAATGCTTAGAATAGTTGATCGTAATAATAAAGATCTTTTGTATGGTCCCACTAATGAAGAAATGATAACAGCTATTGGAAAACAATACATAAAAAGTTACAAGAGTCTTCCAAGAAAATTCTATCATATACAATCAAAATTTAGAGACGAAATCAGACCAAGGTTTGGGGTGATGAGAGCAAGAGAGTTTTTAATGAAAGATGCTTATAGCTTTGATATTGACGAGGAAAGTGGAGAAGGAACTTATCATGAATTTTTTAATTTATACTTAAAGATATTTAATGAACTGGGTATTAATGTTTTACCAGTCAGAGCTCCAAGTGGCGAGATTGGTGGAAATCTATCTCACGAATTTCACTTGATTGTTGAATCAGGAGAGTCAGAAATTTTCTTAAATGAGGACATATTTAATAAAAATTACAAAAATCTTACATTGAAAGAACTACTAAATTTAGAAACTTATACAGATGATTATTTCAGACAAATCGATAATAAAAAAATTTTAAAAAATTTTAATAGTATAGAGTTAGGCCATATTTTTCTTTTTGGAACGAAATATTCAAGTTCTTTTAACTTTGAAGTAGACTCTAGTAATGGTAAAATTTATCCATTTATGGGTTCTTATGGAATTGGTATATCCAGAATTCCTGCTGCTGTCATTGAATCATCCAACGATAAAGATGGAATAATTTGGCCAGATAATTTATCACCATTTCAAGTACATCTGGTTAATTTATTATTTGATGATTCTGAGTGTAATGAATATTGTCAAAACCTATATAATGAGCTAATTAATAATAATATTGATGTCATTTATGATGACAGGGATGAGAGACCAGGAAAAAAATTCTCAGATGCAGATTTAATTGGAATTCCAATTCAAATTATTTGTGGAAATACTTTTAAAAAAAAAAGTGAAATAGGAATAATACAAAGAAAAAATAAAAGTGAAGTTAATATTGAAAGTGATAAAATACTGAATTATTTAAATAAAATAATTGGTAAAGAGCTATGATTTCATCCTTCGAGATTTGGGTTTCACTTAAGTATCTCTTCCCAAAAACAAAAGAAAGATTCTTTTCACTTATAACATTGTTTTCTTTTTTAGGTATTTCACTTGGAGTTGCGACGTTAATAATAGTCATGTCTGTCATGAATGGTTTCAGAGAGGAATTAACCTCCAAAATTTTAGGAATTAACGGTCATCTTAAAATCCAGTCTATTTCTAATAAAGGTCTAAAGGATAATCAAAAAATCATTAGTAATTTAATTGAAAATAAAGAAAATATTATCTCTCATGAGATTGCTATAAGTCAAGGGTTGATCAATATTCGAAAATACTCAAGTGGAATATTGATTAAAGGTGTTGAGGGTAAGTTCTTTGAAGAGAGAGATATTTTTATAAACAATTTACCAAATAATTATATTGAAAGTTTTAAAAAAGATGAAGGAATATTTATTGGAAGAAAATTAAAAGATAAACTTGGTTTGGATATTGGAGATTATATAACAATACTATCTTCTAAAAGTTATGAAACTTTTTTTGGTGATATGCCAAGATCTGCTAATTTTAAAATTGTTGGTTTTTTTGATGTTGGGATGTATGAATATGACACTTCATTAATATTCATGCCAATTAAGATGTTACAAAAATTCCTAAATAAAAAAAATAGAATTGATCATTATGAGTTGATTGTTGAAGATTTTGATGATCTTAATTCTATTAGATCTGAAATAAAAAAAAATATTCCAAACTATCTTAAAGTTATCGATTGGAGAGAATTAAACCCATCATTATTCAATGCAATTGAAGTTGAAAGAAATGTTATGTTTTTAATTCTTTTGTTAATAATCATCGTTGCTGCTTTTAATTTAATTTCATCAATGATGATTCTAGTATCAACAAAAACAAAGGATATTGGAGTTTTAAGAGTTTTGGGTATTTCAAACTTTCAACTCCTTAAAATTTTTATTTTCAATGGTTTTTTAATTGGTTTCTTAGGAACTTTGCTTGGAATTATTTTAGGATTATTATTTTGTATGAATATTAATGAAATTAAAAGTGTTCTAGAATTTTTTACAGGATCAGATCTATTTTCTGAAGAAATTTATTTTTTTTCTAACTTACCTATTATATTAGATACAAATCAAATAGTTAAGATTTCTTTAATTTCACTTTTTTTATCATTTATTGCTACAATTTATCCATCTGTAAAAGCAACTAAAGTTGAACCTATAAATTTAATTAAGTGGGATTAAATTGATAAGCTTATATAAAATAGTTAAAAAATATATACAGGGTAATATTTCTTTGAAAGTTTTAGACGATTTAAGTTTATCGGTAAAAAAAAATCAAAATATTGGTATAATTGGTCCATCGGGTTCAGGTAAAAGCACTTTATTAAATATTATTGGACTTTTAGAAAATCCAACATCAGGAAGTATTGAAATTTCAGGTATTGATTGTAATCGTCTAAGTGTTGAAGAAAAAGTAGTTTTTCGAAAGAAAAATATTGGTTTTATTTTTCAAAATAATCAACTCTTAGAGGATTTTACCGTTGAAGAAAATATAGCTTTACCTTTAATTATGGAGGGCTTTTCATTTAAAAAATCTCTTTCGAAAGCAAACGATTATCTAAAACTTTTAGGTATTTTAGACAGAAAAAAATTTAAACCTGGATTATTATCAGGTGGCGAGCAACAAAGAGTTGCAATTGCTAGAGCTCTGATTAAGGACCCAATGATTTTATTAGCTGATGAACCGACAGGAAGTTTGGATTATGAAAATACTAAGATAGTTTTTAATTTTATAAGTGAATTAGCTAGAGATAAAAAAATTATTACAATATTTGCAACACATAATCTAAACTTAGTTAAGCAACTAGATAAATGTTTTTTAATGCAAGGAGGAAATTTAGTTGATTTCAAAAAAACTTGAATTTGTTCATTTGCGCAACTATACCCAATACTCATTATCTAAAGGAGCATTGAGAATCAATGAGCTCGTTGATTTTTGTAAAAAAGAATTAATTCCTGCTGCTGCAATAACAGATTATAATAATCTTTTTGGTTGTCTCGAATTTTGTATTGAATGTGAAAAATCTGGAATTCAACCCATTATCGGTATTAACATTTTAGTTAAAAATCAAGGTTTTCAAAAAGGTAATCTTTTGCTTTTGTGCAAAAACAAACAAGGTTATCATAATCTTGTAAAATTAATTTCAAGAGCATATTTATACAATTATGATTCAAATGATCCATATATAAATTTTAAAGAACTCTCAAAACACAAGGAGGGTTTGATTTGTCTAGCTGGAGGTATATATGGTATTTTAACAAAAAACTTCCAAGAAAATAAAGAATTCTCAAATAAATTAATTGACGTACTTCTTGATATTTTTGGTAAAGACTTTTTCTTAGAAATACAAAGATATAATAATCAAAATTATTTAGCTCTAGAGAAATATATTGTTGAAAAATCTTTAGAATTTAAAATACCTATTGTAGCCACAAACGAAAACTTTTATTTAGATAAAAATTTTTATAAAACTCACGATGCTCTATTAAGTATTGCGCAGCAAAAATATATTGATAGTGAGGATAGATTAAAAAGTAATCAAGAGTTTTACTTAAGAAGTGTTAATGATATGAAAAGTCTTTTTCATGATATGCCTGTTGCATTAGAGAATACCATTCACTTAGCACAAAAGTGTTCTTTTTATTTAAAAGAAAAACCACCAGCATTACCCCAAATAAAATCAAACGGCATTGATGAAAATACTTTACTAAAAGAAAGTTCTATAAGAGGTCTTGAAAAAAGATTAATAGGTAAACCTAATTTAGAAATAAATGAAAAGTATATGAATCGACTCAATTACGAGTTGGATGTAATTATAAAAATGGGTTACTCAAGTTATTTTCTTATTGTTTCAGATTTTATAAAATGGGCTAAAAATAATCAAATACCTGTTGGTCCGGGAAGAGGGTCCGGAGCAGGTTCATTAGTTGCATGGTGTTTGTCTATAACTGATCTTGACCCAATAAAATTTGGTCTTATTTTTGAAAGATTTTTAAACCCTGAAAGAATTTCCTTGCCAGATTTTGATATTGATTTTTGTATGGAAAAAAGAGATGAGGTAATTAAATATGTGCAAAGGAAATATGGTGATTTGAATGTTGCTCAAATAATTACTTTTGGATCTTTCCAAGCTCGTGCTGCATTGAGAGATGTTGGGAGAGTTCTTCAACTCCCTTTAAACCAAATTGATTCGATTTGTAAAATGATACCTAATAACCCATCAAAACCAGTATGTTTAAAAGATTTTATTAAAGAAGATAAGCAAATAAATAAAATGATGGGTAATGATACTAATTTAAAAAATTTATTTGAAATTTCCTCAAATTTAGAAGGTTTATTAAGACATGCTTCTACTCATGCAGCTGGAATAGTTATAGCAGAAAAACCATTAGATCAGACCATTCCTTTGTGCAAAGAACAAAAATCTGAAATACCTGTCACACAATTCTCAATGAAATTTGTTGAAAAAATAGGGTTAATTAAATTTGACTTTTTAGGCCTAAAAACCTTAACAGTTATAGATGAAACTGTAAAAATACTAAAAAATCGATCGATTGATCTTGATATACAAAACATAGCTCTTGATGATTCAAGAACTTATGAAATGTTAAGAAAAGGTTTTACAACTGGTGTTTTTCAACTTGAGGGTCAAGGTATGCGAGATACAATTATAAAGATTAAACCTGATAGATTTGAAGATTTAATTGCTATTGTATCCTTGTATCGCCCTGGACCCATGGATAATATTCCGACGTACATTAACAGAAAACAACAAAAAGAAAAATATAATTATATTCATAAAGATCTAAAAGAAATTTTAGATGAAACATACGGTATAATGGTTTATCAAGAACAAGTCATGTTAATAGCCCAAAAATTAGCTGGTTTTAGCCTTGCTAAAGCTGATTTGCTTAGAAGGGCAATGGGTAAGAAAATTAAATCGGAAATGATAGCGCAAAGAGAAGCGTTTATTATTGGATCAAAAGCAAATGATATTGACACTGAGAAAGCATCTGACTTATTTGATGAAATTGCAAAATTTGCAGGATATGGTTTTAACAAAAGTCATGCTGCAGCCTATGCTATGATTGCTTATCAAACAGCATATCTAAAATCAAATTATCCATTAGAATTTTTTTGTGCATTAATGAACTGTGACATTAATAACTTTGACAAACTTTCTATTTATTGTAGTGAAATAAAAAAATTAGGTTTTAAAATTATTAGACCTGATGTTAATAGCTCTGATACCAATTTTAAAGTAAACTATGATAAAAATAATAATCCTATATCAATTAATTTTGGACTTAGCGCAATAAAAAATATTGGTGAGGCTTCGATTAATGAATTTGTGAAAGAAAGAAAAAAAAATGGCAACTTTATAAATCTTACTGATCTATTAAGAAGAGTTTCAAATAACGTTATGAACAAGAAAATATTGGAGTCGTTAATATTCTCTGATTCTCTAAAGTCCTTGGAAAAAAATCAGAAACTACTTAATGATAATATTAATAAGATAATATTATATAACACAAATTTTCATAAAAAT
>MDTB01012265.1_pt1 | contig 24790 bp, 25 predicted proteins | sample 811161 | NCBI WGS metagenome assembly MDTB01 (sample SAMN05326650, study PRJNA326480) | marine metagenome | isolation source: seawater | place: Mediterranean Sea | collected 2009
CCACGTTGATAGGCTGGATGTGGAAGCGCAGTAATGCGTGCAGCTGACCAGTACTAATAGCTCAATTGGCTTGATTTATGCACTGAAAAAAATTTTGAAAAATAAAAAATATTAAATATTAAACATTATTGAGTGATTTTTGCTATAAACTAATCGTATATGATAAGACTAACTTCAATTTATATCTTATCATTAATAAGTTTCTTTTATTTATATATATTTTTTAAATTTGGAAAAATTGATCTTTACTTATTTAAAATAAATTTCAAAATTTTTTTTTTAACAATAAATCAAGAAAATATTAGTCAGTTTGAAAAAGTTATCATAAAAAATTTTTTTCAAAACATACTTTTAATACCTACATTAATATTGTTGATTTTGGTAATATTAAAAAAAAAAGCAAAAAATGTTTACTTACTGTTATCAAAGCTTTTATTAATTGTTAGTATTTTTTTTATATCCTCAATCACCCTTTTTTTGGTCACTGAGTCTAACTCACCACAAGTTTATAAAAAAAGCTTAAATAGCAAAACAGATTTGTTTAAAAAAAGTTTTAATGAGGGTAAAAATATTAATTTTGAACCAAATAAAAATTTAATCTTAATAGTTTTAGAATCTTTTGATGAAAAATTTATCAATAAACTAAATAAAAAATATAAATTTTCAAATTTAAATGATTTAAATAACTTTAAAAAGTACAAATTAAATAACTTTTATGGTTTACCTGGTACGAACTTTACTGTTGGATCATTAATAGCTACACTTTGTGGTGTTCCATTTAAATTACCTAATTTTCCATTCGACAGATTTTGGAAAGTCAAAGATTACATTTTTTATTCAAAAATTCTTAATGAACATAAATGTATTCAAGATTTATTAAATGAAAAAAATTATAATACAGAATTTATTGTAAATTATGAGATAAATTTTCAAGGATTAAATAATTTTTTGAAAAATCACTCTTTTGATAAAATTTATTCCAATGAGGAATTAAAAAAATTATACAAACCTAATCCAAAAGGTTTTTTTGATGCTATACCTGATGCAGACCTTTTTGATTTTGCACTAAAAAGAATTGAGAAAAATAAAAATAAAAAATTTTTTATTGTTATAAACAATATAGATACTCATAAACCTAGAAATCTTTATTCTAGAGAAAAATGTAAAGATTTATTAAATCTTAATGAGATTGATATTGCTTATTTATGTACTTTAAAAAAGTTAAATCAATTTGTTACAAAAATTGATAATATGAAGTTACAAAATACATCAATAATATTAGTTTCAGATCATTTATCCTCATACGAAATTAAAAAAGAAAAATTATTTAATTTAATCTTATCTCAAAAAGAAATTAAAATTAACGATAGTATACTTGGCCACTATGATCTATTTCCATTATTTATGAGCTTATTGAATGAAAAAGAATATAAAAAATATTATTTAGGTAACTTGTCAAAAAAAGATAAAAGTTATGAAGAAATTATTAAAGATTATTACATCATTATTAATCAAAAATCGAAAACTTATGACTTGCTTTGGTAAAGAAATACTTAAACTGATTATATTATTAGTCTTTACGTCAACAGCAAATTCTAAAGAATACAATTATAATTTAATTGCACACGCCGGAGGCGCTTTTAAAAGAGATGTATATCTAAACTCAAAAGAAGCAATTTTAAACAGCATTAAGAATAAATTTATTAATATTGAAATTGATCTCCAAATTACAAGTGATGGTATGATTTATGGTCTTCATAAATGGAAAGATATAAAAAAATTTTCACCCAATGATATTAAAATACTAAAAGAAAAAGATGAAGCTAGAAAACTAACATATAATGATTTAAAAATTTTTAATCAAAACAATTCATTCAAGATTTTGCTTGAAGAAGATATTGTAAGTTTACTAAATGCAAATAATCAAATCGTTTTATTTACAGACAAGATATCTAATTTTAAAAAACTAAAAAATTTTTTTTCAAAATTCAATAACAAAAAATTTGTAGAGGTTTATTCTTTTAAAGATTATCTGATAGCAAAAAAATATGGATTTAAAAATATAATATATTCATCTGACTTATCTAAGTTAGATATTATCATTATTAATTTATTAAATATGAAAAATATTTCTTTTTCAAAGAAAGAAATAGAAGACAACAATAAAATGAATTTTATTATTGATTCAAAAAATAAAATTAATTTTTTTTGTTACACAGTAAATAATTTAGAATTTCTTAAAAAAAATGAAAATTATATAAAATATTTTTACACTGATTTCTTATTACCACTGGAAAAATAAAATATTTGCTTAACTAATTTGTAATATTGAGGCTTAATAAAAATAAAAAAAAGTAAAAATTTTCAGGATTTGACTCTTAAATAAATATTTAATAGTTATTTAAAAAAAATTATTAGTAATAAAAAATATTCTCAATTATGAAGTATTATTTACTCAAATTTCTCAGTTATTTTAACATAGGATTAATTAGGTTTCACCAACCTGAAAGACTAATCAATTTTTTAGATTCCATTAAAATTTATGACTGTGGGTACGACTTAATTAGGTACGGAGAAAAGAATGATGGTGGATACTTGGTTCCAGATATAATGGAGGAGATAAAGTATCTTTTTTCTGCTGGAGTTGGTGTAACTACAAAATTTGAAGATGATATTGCGATAAAACATAATACTAAAAACTATTTTATAGATTTTTCAATAGATCTTGATTTAGAAAAATATCATTTTACAAAAAAAAAAGTTAGCTATTTCAACGACGACAAAAATACTACATTAGAAAATTGGATAAAAAGCTGCCTAAAGTCTGAAGCAGACATCGAAAGTACAGATTTAATGTTATCATTAGACATTGAAGGTTATGAAATAGAATCGTTTTTAACAATGAGCGATAGTCTCTTAAAAAAATTTAAAATAATTGTAGTCGAGTTCCACGACTTTGGTGGTTTAAAAAGTGATGTCGGTTTAAAAGTTTACGAAATAATTTTTAAAAAATTAAAAAAGTATTTTCATATTTGTCACATTCATCCAGTAAACAATTGTTATAAGTATAGTTTCAAAGGAAAAGTAATTCCTAATGTTATGGAATTCACATTTATCAATAAGTTATCTGCCAAACATACTAAAAAAGTTTCTTATGACATGCCTCACAAAAATGACTCAATTTCAAATACATCTTATAAAGAAATAGTTTTGCCTTCTTATTTTTATAAATAGTTTTAATCATTATAAAATATAATTAGAAATCGAATACAATAATAAATTTATTTTAATAATTTTAATTAATAGACAAATTAATTAAATATTTTTTAATAATTAGTATTGATGTGTAAAGATAATAATTATATAAATTTTTGAAATAACCTACGATTACATTGGTATGTCTTTATATAAAAATTTTTACAATGAAAATGGATATATATTTATAAAAAATCTATTTCCAAAAAAAATGTGCCTCGAAGCAAAAAAAAAAATACTTTCATGTTGTGATGAAAATTTTTCACAAATGTTAAACATTCATAAAGAAAATTTTCTAATTTCACATAATGTAAAAAAGTTAAATAAAATTAAAAATTTGGCAATGAGGAGCGACGAGATAAAAAGGTTGTCAGAAATATCAAAAAATTTTCTTAAATTAGCCAGATACAAAAAATTTGCAGATATACTTAACAATTTATATGAGAAAGAAGTAGTTGGTGTACAATCCCAAGTAATTTTAAAGAAACCTAAAACTAAATTTAGTAAGCAAAGCTACTTGCCGCATCAAGATAATTCTTATGCAAAGAATAAAAATGGGTTATTTTTTACAACTCATTTATTCTTAGAAAAATCTAGCATAAATAACGGAACTCTTTACCTATACCCAAAGTCTCACAAACTCGGGTTGTTAAAATCAAAACAGGGTAAGAGCTTTGATAATAATAAAAAAGCGGGAAATAACGTTATTTTTAAGAGCTTAGATAACAAATACAAAAAGATTTTTATTGATGCTAAGCCAGGTGATTTGCTTGTTGTGCATGGCAATTGCATACACGGATCAGTAGAAAATAAATCCAGAAATAAATCCAGAATAGTTTATACACTATGCTGTATACCTATAAATGAAAAATTTATAAGTGGTAAAAATGCAAGAAGAGAAATTTTTAAGTTGATAGTAAAATAAAAAATGAATTATGTTATCGTAACAGGTGGAACTAGCCTGATAGGGGAACAGATAATTTATAATTTAGGTGCAAAAGCCAATATTATATTTACTTATAATAAATCTCTAAAAAAATCTAAAAATATTAAAAAAAATTTTAAAAAAATTTCCAAAAATAAAATTATAAGTTTTAAATTAGATCTTAATAATGAAAAAAATATTTATAATTTTTACAAATTTATAAAAAATAAAAAACTAAATATAATGTCATTTGTTCACAATGCATTTGAAAGTTTTAAACGAAAAGATTTTGTTAATATTAATCCTTTAAAAGCGAAGAAATACTTAATGACAAATTGTTATGGTTCTTTTTTGCTTACGCAATATGCAACTAAGTTAATTAAAACGAGTAAAAATGATAACAAGAGTTTACTTTTTATTTCAACTCAATCTACAGAATATGGTGGTTATAAATTAAGTCTATATTCAGCATCGAAAGGTTTTTTAAATTCATTATCTGCTTCTCTCTCAAAGGAGTTAGGAAAAGATTTAATTAGAACAAACGTATTAAGCCTTGGAAAATTTAACACAAAAAAATTAAGTAAAAATTTTAATTATGATAAGAAAAAGATTATTGAAGATATACCGTTTGGTCGCTTAGGAAAACCAAAAGATGTAAGTACAATTGTAAGCAATCTTGTATTTACTTCACCATATTTGTCTGGTGCCATTATTAAGTTAAGTGGCGGTAGATAATAATGCTTAATCATACACTGAAGATAGCTGTATTATGGACGTCTATAGATATTTTTAAAAGTTCACTTGTTTTTAAGATAATAGAAAAAACTACAAAAAAAAAAATTATTTTTTGCTCACCCGATCATTCAGATATTTTGATATTAGGTCCTTACCAAATAAATTCTTTAACTGAAAAATTTTATACTCGAATGAAAAAAATAAAAACTTTTAATATTGGTGTCCTTGCTGACAGAATAAATAAGAAAATTTTTACTAGATCTGAAATGCCTGTAACAATTTTTATGAGCACTGAAAATTATAGGTATGATAATATTAATGCAGATTTTTTTCTTACAGGAGATTTTCTGCAAAATGCAAATCATTTTCGAATTCCAATTTGGAAAAATTATATTGAGTGGACTGATTATGATATTAATACTAATGATTATAGAAGTAATTATACAGATGGACACAGAAGTAGAGTAGGAGAGTGCTATAAATTAAAAGTTTTTTTAGAACCATTTGGATCTGCGTTTTTAAAAAAAAAAAAAAGATATTTCATTTATCTCAAGCGACTTAAAATCACCAAAAAATATTTTTTATAATCTATTTAAAAATAATTTTAACGTAAATGGTTTTGGTAAATTTATAAATCATGAGATTAAAAATCATAATAATTCCAATTTTTTAAAAAAAAATATTTATCAAAATCATGCTTTTGATCTTTGTCCTCATAATTCAATGTTTCCTGGTTATTATGACGAAAGAGTTATGGACGCATTTTATAATAGAACATTGCCTATCACCTGGGCAGATGAGAATATCAAATTAGATTTTAACCCCTCAGCATTTATAAATTTACAAAACTATATAGAGTCAAATTTCTCACAAATTATTGATTTATTAAAGGATATGACATTCTTGAAAAGCTTTATAGATCAACCTTTGTTTCTAAAAAAACCAAATCTAGAAAATGAATTCAACAGTATTAGTAAAATACTTAATCGACTGTAGTGTTTTACCTTTGAGTACACTTTTGTAATCATTGGTGCAGGGATTATTTACTCTGACAGTAAAGATTTTTATTCCATCTTTTTATTAAAGTCGTTTAGCAGTGTTAGACTTAACCAGTAAGCACTAAGGTCTCTTTAAAACACCATTCACTTCAATATAAATAATATTTATAATTTATTAAAAAACTCCATATTTGCCAAATAAACAAAATTCTATATCAAATACATTTTACCCTGATAAAATTTTACCTGAAGGTTTTTATAAATAACCTATAGATTAAACAAAAGTAGAACTAAATATAAAGTTAAAAACAAGTTCGTAATTAAATAATAAATTTGTGATTTATAAAAGTACTTAATCATTTTTTTTATGAAAAAAAGATTTCTAAAATCTTTTATGTACTCTATTTTTAAACTAAAATTCAAGTTTGATTTATAAGTAAAAAAAAAAATAATTAAAATTTCAATTATATTTATTAAATAAATTTTAAATAAGTTATCTTCAATCTGGTTTGTTTCATACAAGGTAAAAATTAATATTACATAAAAAGAAAAACTAATAATTTTTGTTAATACATATTTTTTAATTGATAAAAAATTAATTAAAATTAAAAAAAAAATATTAAAAATTATTAAAGGAATTAAAAAAACCCAAATTATATCAAGCGGTTGAGATATTATAAAATTAAGTGAGAAGATAATTATAAATGATAAAACTCCTAAAAATAAAAAAAAATTATATAACCAATTAAATAATTCCTTTTGATCGTGGTTAATCTTTGCAAGCTTAAAAAAAATATTTTTTAGATAGTAATTACTCACTATGATTTTTTTTAAAATTTCTAAAATCAATATAAAGATAATTAATTTATTTATGATAAATATGCTCATCTAGAAACGAAAAATTGTAATTATCTTTCAACATAATACTTACTAATGCTAAGTTGCTTTTACTAAATAAACTATGTGAACACTTGGACATTAGAATACTGTCAATTATTGCTTGTTCTGCATTTGAGTTTTTAAATTTTTCACTTTCAAAAATATTTAAATTATGACCTAAATGCTGTTCTTCTGAAAATTTTAAATTTTCATAATCTTCAGGAATACTATATGAGGGTAATAATATTTCTTTAAAATTTTTTTTCATGTTTAAATAATAAGAATAATCATCTGTAGCCAAAAAAATATTATCAATTTTATAATCCAATACAGATTTTTGAATTTTATTTATAAATTCAGAATTTGTGAATTGATGCCTTAATCCTTTGGCATGTGCTTGGAATCTATCGGTTCCTCTTAATTGAACACTAAGATTTTTTTTAATTAAATATTTGTTTTTATACGAATTAACTTTATTTATTATTTCTTTTTTAAAAAAAATGTTTTTTTTAAAAATATTTCTAAGCTTATTAACATACGATTGATCATAAACATATTTTAAATTTTTTCCTATATATGTGTATTTATAATTTATATTTGGTTCATAATATTCGATTGAATATTCTTTTTTCTTAATTTTTGATTTAATTAAATCTTCATATTCTACAAAAGGTTGATAAAAATATTTTTCCCAAATATTCCCACTGTTTGAATAAAGGATGTTTTTAAAGTCAAAATAAATCAGCTCATTACTTTTTTTATAATATAGAATTTCCAAGGCTATTAGAATATTGCCCCCAATACCCATCAAATTATTCTTTAGTCTATATAGTTTTAGTTCCATATTTTCATATGATATATATAAGTTTTCTTAATTAAACTTTAAAAACTTAATTTAATTAAAAATGAAAAAAAAGGTATTAATAACTGGAATCACCGGCATGGTTGGGTCACACCTTGCTGATATATTGTTAAAAAAAACTGATTGGCATATTTATGGAATGTGTAGATGGAGAAGTCCTCTATATAATATTGACCACCTGTTAGATTTGGCTAATAAAAAAAACTCAAGACTAAAATTTATTAGCGCAGATTTGAATGATTATAGCTCATTAATAAAAACCTTGGAAATATCAAGACCTGATTACATTTATCATTTAGCTGCACAAAGTTTCCCTTTGGCAAGCTTTGAGGAGGCTAACTCTACTTTTAATACAAATTTTATAGGTACATATAATCTTTTGAACGCAGTTAAACTCTTGAAGCAAAAACCTTATGTACATGTATGCTCGTCCTCAGAAGTTTTTGGCAAAGTGAACAAAAAAGATTTGCCTATTAATGAAAATTGCCATTATCATCCAGCATCGCCCTATGCTATTTCAAAAGTTGGCACTGATTTAGTCGGAAAATATTTCTATCAAGCTTTTGGAATGAAAGTTTTAATTACAAGAATGTTTACACATACTGGACCTAGAAGAGGAGATGTTTTTGCTGAGTCTTCATTTGCAAAACAAATTGCAATGATCGAGGCAAAAAAAATAAAACCAGTAGTAAAAGTTGGAAATTTAAAATCTTTGAGAACTTTTACAGATGTAAGAGATGCAGTAAACGCTTACTATTTACTTTTAACAAAAAACCCCAAGCCAGGTGAGATATACAATATTGGTGGAAACTATTCATGCACTGTTGGAGAAATGCTAAAGCATTTAATTTCATTATCAAAACAAAAAAAAATTAAAATTATTACTGATCATAATAGATTGAGACCAATTGATGCTGATTTACAGATACCAGATACAACTAAATTCTTCAAAGCAACTGGTTGGAAGCCTAGAATAAAATTTGGACAGACAATGCAAGACTTACTCGATTATTGGAGAAAAAGAGTGGCATCAAATAATTTTTTAGATAGATAATTTCATATGTTGAATAAAAATGAATTAATAAATTTTGAAGAAGAAATAAAAAAAATTTATGAGTCAGGAAAAATAAGAGCTCCTATTCATCTATCTGGCAACAATGAAGATCATTTAATTAAAATATTTAAAAAAATAAAAAAAAATGACTGGGTTTTTTCAACATGGAGAAATCATTACCATGCTCTTCTTAAAGGTATACCAAAGAATTGGCTCAAAAAAGAAATAATTTACGGAAGAAGCATGGGAATAAATAGTAAAAAACATAAATTTTACTCTTCAGCCATCGTGGGGGGGATTCTTCCTATAGCATTGGGTGTAGCAAAATCTATGAAGCTAAAAAAACAAAAATTTAAAGTTTGGGTTTTTATTGGTGATATGACTTTTGAAACAGGGGTTTTTCATGAGTGTTATAAATTTTCAAAAAATATGAAATTACCAATTAAATTTGTTGTTGAAGATAATAATATGAGCACAAACAGTCCCACAAATAGAGTTTGGGGAAAAAAAAGCAAGACACCCAAAGATATATTTTACTATAAATATAAAAGAAAGTACCCACACCATGGTACCGGAGGATGGGTGTTATTTTAATGAAATATAAAAGAGAATTAATTAAATCAATGTCTTTTTTAGGAAAAAAAAAAAATACAATATTTATAGGACAATCTGTTTCTTATTCTGGTAACGCCATCTATAATACTTTGAAAGGTGTTTCTTCTAAAAAAAAAGTTGAATTACCAGTTTTTGAGGATGTTCAAATGGGTATGTCAATTGGAATGGCCTTAAATGGGCATGTTGTAATCACTTGTTTCCCTAGATTTGATTTTCTAATTTGTGCAATGAATCAACTTGTTAACCATCTAGATAAAATTAGAAAGATGTCTAGAGGTGAAATGAGACCAAAAGTGATAATTAGAACATCCATAGGATCAAAAAATCCTCTTGATGGTGGACCACAACATACACAAAATTATACTAAAGAAATTAAAAAAATATTAAGTGAAGTAAAAGTAATACTTTTAAATAAACCAGAAAATATATTTACTTCATTTAAAAAAGCTTATGAAGATAAAAATTGCTATTCATATCTTTTTATTGAGCACGGTGATTTTTATAATGAAAAATAAAGTTAAATCCACATGAATGTAAAAGAATTTACTAATTTTTTTGAAAATAAAAAAGTTCTAGTTACAGGTGGAACAGGATTAATTGGAAGATTTGTTGTAAACAAATTGTGTGAATTGAATGCTAAAGTTACTGTTGTTTCATTAGATGAATTAAAATTAAACAATAAAGCAAAATATATTAAAGGTGATCTTACTGATTTTGAATTTTGTAAAAAAATATCAAAAAATATAGATTACGCATTTCATATTTCAGGTGTAAAAGGATCAGTGAAAGTTACAATCGAAAAACCATCAAGTTTTTTCGTACCTTTAATCATGATGAATACAAATTTTTTAGAGGCATGCAGACTAAATAAGGTAAAAAGATTAGTTTATACAAGTTCTATAGGTGCGTACTCTAGTAGAGAAATTTTTCTGGAAGATGAAGAAGATAACAGCAAACCTCCTATGGATATGTATCCAGGTTGGGCTAAAAGAATGGCAGAAATGCAAATTCTTGCCTATAAAAAACAATATAATTTAAATAATTTTTTTGTAGTCAGACCTTGCAATATATATGGGCCTGGAGACAATTTTGATCCTGAAAATGCAATGGTGATACCCACACTTATGAATAGGATTTTTAAAAAAGAAGATCCAGTTGTTATTTGGGGAGATGGTTCAGCTATAAGAGACTTTGCTTATGCTGATGACGTAGCAGAGGGCATTATTTTGACTCTTATCAAAGGAACTGGAAATTTTGATTTTTTAAATCTTGGTAGTGGAAATGGTTATTCCATAAAAGAGCTTGTGGAAACACTTTGTGAAATACATAAATTTAATTATAAGTTTGATGCAAGTAAAGACTCGGGCTTTCCAAGACGAATTATGAATATAGACAATGCTAAAAAAATTTTAGGCTTTTCCCCAAAATATTCTCTAAAAAAAGGTCTAGAGGAGACATGGTCATGGTACATTAATAATAGCTCACAGAGTGAAAAAAGGCATAATTATTTTAAATAAATGAAATCATATTCTGATTGGAAAATAGAAGAAACCACTCTAAAGGGAGTTAAAAAAATTATACCTTCAAATTTCCAAGATCATAGAGGGTCTTACACAGAAACTTATAATAAAGAGTTCATGATTGAAAACAAAATTGATATCGAATTTTTGCAGGATGATATATCGGTGTCACATAAGAATGTACTAAGAGGTATTCATGGAGACGGCAGAACATTTAAATTTATAAGCTGCTTATTTGGTAGTTTTCAATTAATTGTTGTTAATAATGATCCAGTTTCTGATCAATTCAAAAAGTGGGAAAGTTTTGACTTATCCTTTGATAACAGGAATCAAATATTAATACCCCCAAAGTTTGGAAATGGTCATTTAGTTTTGAGTGATTTTGCTATCTTCCATTATAAGCAAAACACTCAATATGATAGAGAGTCTCAGTTCACAATAAAATGGAATGATCCGTCTTATGGATTTAAATGGAAAAATAATAATCCAATTTTATCGTTAAGAGACAAATAGAGTAACTGAATGAAAAAAAAAATACTTATTACAGGAGGATCAGGTTTCATTGGAATTAATCTAATTAAAACACTATATAAAACGAAAAAATTTAAAATTATATCTACATATTATAAATCAAAAAATTTTTTCAAAGTAAAAGGAGTAAAATATTTTAAGGTTAATTTAGAAAACCCAAAACAATGTAACAAAATAACAAAAGGTATTGATATTATTGTTATGTGTGCAGCAAACTCGTCGGGAGCATCAATAATGGAAAAAACTCCATTAGTTCATTTAACACCCAACATTAGGATGAACTTAAATATGCTTGAAGCGGCACATCAAAGACTTGTAAAAAAATTTATATTTATAAGTAGCAACACAGTTTACCCTTTAAGTAATCGTCCAATGAAGGAAAAAGATGCAAAATTTGATTTTTTTGAGAAATATTACATTGTAGGATGGATGAAAAGGTTTTCTGAAATAGTTTGTGATATTTACTCAAAAAAAATTAAAAAAAAGATGACAACAATTATTTTAAGACCAGGCAATTTGTACGGTCCCCATGATAAATTTGACCCTCAAAAATCAAAAGTAATTCCATCACTTATTAGAAAAGTAACCTCTAAAAAAAAATTGATTGAAGTATGGGGAAATGGAAAAGATCTTAAAGACTTTTTATATATTCAAGATTTCTGCGATATAGTAGTAAAAATTATTATAAATTCAAAAAAATCAGAAATTCTCAATATTGCAAGTGGGAAATCTATTACAATTAAAGAAATTATTAATTTGTTGTTAAATATTGAAAACAAAAAAGGCAGTAAAATTTTCTATGACAAGTCAAAACCGTCAATGATACCGATAAGATTAATGGATATAACAAAAATCAAAAAAAAGTATAAATTTCGTGTTACCACATCAATTACACAAGGTCTTAAGAACACACTGAATTGGTATAAAAAAAATAATAATTTATGATAATTACAAGAACACCTTTTAGAATATCCTTATTTGGTGGAGGAACAGACTATCCTGAATGGTTTAGCAAAAATAAAGGTCAAGTCATTTCCCTTGCAATCAATAAATATTGTCATGTTACTGCTAGGTATTTGCCACCATACTTTAAATATAATTATAGAATTAGATTTTTTGATGAACAAAAAGTAAAAGTAATTAATAGTATTAGAAATCCAGTTGTAAGAGAGTCTCTCAATTACCTAAAGTTTCAAAATGATAAGATTGAACTAGTTCACCATGCAGATCTCCCTGGTATGTCAGGTTTAGGAGGAAGTTCTGCTTTTGCTGTTGGCCTTTTAAATGCTCTAAATAATCTGAAATTAAAAAAACTTGATAAAAAATCTCTTGCAGAACAGGCTATTCATTTAGAAAGGAATTTAATTAAAGAAAAAGTTGGATATCAAGATCAAATTATTTGCTCTTATGGGGGATTGAGATTAACTGAATTTTTAAAAAATTATGAATTTAAATCAAAGATTATAAAGGTAAATAATCAAATTACCCATCAAGTAGAAAATAATTTCTTTATCATATATACGGGGTTGCAAAGGTTTTCAAAAATTATAACAAATAATTTATCTAAAAAAATCATTTCTTCAAAAAATGACAAACATTTAGGCGAAATTTACAAATCGACTAGAGAGGCAACAAAATTATTTCACTCCAAAAATTTAGATTTAAAATTATTAGGTGAACTTATGACTTCTCAGTGGGATAGAAAAAAAAAATTAGCTTTGGGAATAACTAATAAATCGATTGAGGAATTATATAATTTAGGAATTTCAAATGGTTCATATGGAGCTAAGTTGCTAGGCGCTGGAGGTGGAGGTTTTTTATTGTTTGTTGTTCCAGATGATAAAATAACAAAATTTAAAAAAGTTTTTACAAAAAAAAAATATTTACAATTTAAAATTGATAACGAAGGAACTAAGCTGTTATATGATTGGAGAACAAATTAACTTATATTTGTAAAATCTTTTAGTTGTCTATATAAATTATTATTATCAAATTTAAAATTTAAATTACTTTTTTCAGCAGCAAGTTTGTCTGTAATATTATCACCTATCATTAAACTTTTTTTAAGATCAATGTCCCACTCCTTTATTACTTGTTTGATCATTAGATTTCCCGGTTTTCTAAAAAGAGATTTTTTTTTATATTTTTTAATAATGGCATTAGGGTGAAACGGACAATATTTTACGTCATTAAGATATATATTCTTTTTTGACAAGTACTCCTTAATACTTTTGTGTAACGAAAAAAAATCATCTTCATCAAAATAACCTTTTGCAATACCAGCCTGATTAGTTATTAAAAAAATTAAATAATTTTTTTTATTTAAATATGAAAGAGCTTTTAAAACAAAATTTTTAAATTTAAATTGTTTCCATTTATATATGTAACCACTGTCATAATTTATTACACCATCTCTATCTAAAAAGATTGCTGGTTTCCTTAAATTTTTAGAAAGTTTTTTTTTTGCAAAAATTAAATTTTTAGGTGTTCCTATATCCAAAAAAAAATTATTAGTTTTAATTCCAGCTACTTTTTTATTTTTAATTAAATTTGGCAGAACATCATTTTCAATAGATTTTGAAAATCTAAAATTATAATTATAAAGAAGTTTTCTCTTAATAAAATAAACACCACCATTCATTAAATTTGATTTTTTCGAGAAATAAATTTTAGATTTCATCAATTTTAAACCATTTAAAGATAAATTAGACTTATAATTTATGTTCTTAATTAACATCATGTTTATATCTATATTTTTATTTTTTTTTTTAAATATCAGATCATGAAAATTTGTATCAATAATAGAGTCTCCATTACTTAGTATGAAATCATTTTTAATGAGTTTTTTTATATTGTGGACTGCACCCCAGGTTCCTAATTTTTTCTTTTCAATAATACATCTAATTTTAACAAAGTTATAAGTTTTGTTGTGAAAAAGTTTATAAATTAAATTACCTTTGTAACCAGCTAAAATATAAATATTTTCAAGATTATACTTCGCAAAATTTCTAATGAGTATTTCAAGAAAAGTTTTGTTATTAATTTTGAGCAATGGTTTAGGTTTTTTTTGAGTAACAGAACCAAGTCTAGATCCTAAACCACCAGCTAGTATTACAAGGTCTATTTTCTTCATAAATCTTTATAAAGGAATAATAAATTCTTTATAGAATTTTAACTTATACCAATAGTCTTTAGAGTTACTTTTTTATTTTTAAAATTTAAAAAATTCCATAAATCAATAATCAAAACTTTTTTAGAATATTTTATTTTTTCAAGCTTTTTAAATTTTTTATTTACATAGCTCACAAATATCACATCACATTTTTTTGCTAAATTATCTATATTATTCTCTAAACTAGTAATTTTTAAATCAGGCTCATATTCATCATACACAATTGTTTTAAATTTCTTTTTAAAATAATTATAAAGAAGGACTCCTGGTGAACGCGTCGTAATGTTAGTATTTTTTTTATAAGATAATCCACAAATTCCAATAGTTGGATTTTTTAAATTATTAAATTTATAAAATGCTTTTATATACCTTTTTAATTGCATATCATTCACATTATCAATTGCTATTGGTAAACTACTGTTTAAGTTTTTGTTATTTAAATATTTTGAAAAGTTTAAATTATCTCTTGGAAAACATGGACCTGAAAACAAAGCTCCTAGAGAAAGATATTTTTTTCCTATCCTTGTATCGTGCCCAACTGCATCTAAAATATCAGATGAATTAATATTTTTTATTTTGTCAGATATTTGTGAAATTGTATTTGTAAAAGATATTTTCATAGTAACAAAGGTGTTGATTGCTATTTTAGAAATTTCGGCTTCTTCAAGATTTAAAAATTTTAGCTTCGAAATTTTTTTCTTGTAAATGGGTATGTAAATTTTTTTTAAAAAATTATGTCCATATTTTTCTTTACTTCCGATTAAGACAACATCACTATTTAAAACATCATTATAGATGGATCCCAAAGCAATTAAATGAGGATTATATGTAATAATAAACTCTTTTCCGTGACTTAAATTAAATTTATTTTCTAAATGTTTTATAAATTTATCACATGATCCTGGATTTACCGTAGAAGTAATATTGATGATATATTTTTTTTTGTTTTTTAAATATTTTCCAATTTTATTTAAAGAGTCGTAAATATATCTATTATCAAATTCTTTATTTTTTTTTGATGGAGTTGGTACAATGATAAAACTACAGACGGAATTTGAAACAGAAATTTTAAAATCCTCTTCAAACTTAAATTTAGTATAATATTTTTTAATTAAATTATTTAATTTAGGCTCAGCATTATTTACATTTTGATCTATGTTACTTTTTATTTCTTTATTAACATCATAGCCATATACGAAATTATTTTTACTTGCTAAAATAAAAGAAAAAATTAAACCAAGTTTTCCTAAACCAATGCATAATATTTTATTCATATTTTTTATAGTTTTTTAATGAAAATTTTTGCTATGTATATAAAATAATTTTTTACTAAAAGTTTATATGTCCAAAATATTTGCAGTATTTTCAAAAAAACATAAATACTTGTTATTTTTATCACTAGGTTTCTTGTTATCTTTAACTTTTTTTGAATTATTAATTTTTTCACTTTTGCAAGAAATTCTTAATTATTTTAATGAAACAGAAACTACAAATAAGATATCATCATTATTTACCTTCTTAGATGGAAAAGGTTTTAAATTTTTATTAATAACTTTTTTTTTATTTTTTACCTTAAGAAGTTTTGTATATGTCGGACTCTCTTTTGTAAGAAATAAGCTTGTCCAGTCTGTTAACAATGATGTGTCTATAAATGTTTTTTCCAACTATTTAAAAAAAGATTTTAGTTTTTTCGTTAATACAAATTCATCTAAATTAATTTCAAACATAATTATAGAAGTAGAAAAATTTGCATATCATACAATTAGTCCACTAATTTATTTTTTGGCTGAGATATTCGTTATTTTAGGTATTTTTACTTTTTTATCTTTTAGTTATTTTAAAGAGACACTTTTGATGACTTTTTTAATTTTTATTTTTTATTTTTTATTTTATAGAACTTATGTAAGTAAATTTCAAAATTTAGGAAAAAAGAAAACGGAGTCTGACTCTAGAAAAGTAGATGACTTGCAAAAAAGTTTTTATATAATAAATGAAATTAAAATTGGTAAATTAGAAGAATTTTTTAAAAATAATTTTTTCATAAATACAAAAAAATCTTCTAAAAGCATGTTCACTCTTAGTTTTTTCACAGATTTACCAAAATCTATTATTGAGCTCGTTTCTTTGTTATTTATTTTTGTTTTACTTTATTACTCATTTTTTTTTCTTGGTTATGATAAAAAAGAAATTCTGTCTATGAGTGGTATTTTTGTGATTGCTTTATTTAGACTTCTCCCATCTGCAAACAGAATTTATCATTCTATAAATTCAATTAAATATCATTATTCATCTATAGATATAATTTATGATGAGATATTTCAAAATAGAATTGAAGAAAAAAAACAATACACAAAAATTGATTATGGAGTTGGCGACATAGATTTAACAAATGTTTCATTTTCTTATAACAATCAAAAAGAAATTTTAAGTGATGTGAACATTAAATTAAGCAAAGGTAAGTTAATTGGAATTTATGGAATTAGTGGAAGTGGTAAATCTACCTTATTAAATTTAATTTGTGGTTTATTAGATCCAACTATTGGACATATTTCATATAATAAAAAAAACATTCTAGATGATAAAGACTCATATTATGATTTTATTGGCTATCTATCTCAAAATATATTTCTAATAGATGATACAATTAAAAATAATATAGTTCTTGGAAATAAGAAAGTTGATGAAGCAAGGTTTGCAGAAGTAATAGAGTCATCTGACCTTAAAAATACAATCAACGGAATGAAGGAAAAAGAAAATACTACTCTAGGAGAATACGGCTCCTTTATTTCTGGTGGACAAAAGCAAAGAATAGGTTTGGCAAGAGCATTATATAAAAAATCAAAAATATTAATTTTAGATGAACCTACAAGTGCACTTGATAAATTCTCCGAAAATGAAATACTAAAAACTATAATGAACTTGAGGGGCAAAGTTACAATTCTTTTAGTATCACATAATAAAAGTGTAATAGAAAAATGTGATGAAATATATGAAATTAAAGACAAAAAAATATTAAAGAAAGTTTAAATTAAATGTTCTCTATTCTTACAAATTTTAGTTAAAATTATAAAAATTACAAATGTAAATAATTATGCTTACAATTATATTGTTTATTACCAATAGTTTGACTTGTATACTATAAAAATATCAAATAATTTTTAGGCGGAAAAAAAATGAATAAAAAAAAAATTCAAAAAATTTTTTTTGATGATTACTTCTCAAGTGTAAAAATTTTACTAGATAAAATAGATTGTGATAAACTAATTAGGATATCCGATTTTATTGAAAAGTGCATAAAATCAAAAAAAAAAATTTTTGTTGCTGGAAACGGGGGTTCAGCTTCAGTAGCCAACCATTTTTTATGTGATTTTAATAAAGGCATTAAAACTTCTTCAAAAAATAAAATGATTCCACAGGTCCATTCTTTAGTTAATTCAATTGAGATGATAACTGCTATTTCAAATGATATAAATTATGAAAATATTTTTGAATTCCAATTAGAAAATTATGCAAGCAAAGGGGACGTTCTTTTTGTTTTTAGTTGCTCTGGAACTTCTAAAAATATTTTAAAAGTTATTAAAAAAGCAAACAAATTAAAACTTGAAACAATATTTATTTCTGGTTTTTGTAAAAAAAAATTAAATATGAAAGTTAAATTTCATTATGATTTAGATTGTGAGAATTATGGTATAACTGAAGATATGTTTTCCTCTTTTATGCATTTAATTTCACAATGGATAAGATTTAAATATTCGAATTATAATGTAAAAAATATATTATAGTTGTCTATAAACTAACTCCAGGTTTTTAAATTTTAGTTTTATAAATAAAAATTATTTATTTATTTTATTTAAGGAATTTATTTTGTTAATTATCTCATCATTAATCATTTTTGCAGTATAGCCTGACTGATGATATTTATCTTGTAATAAAATAAAACCATCTTTAATGGAATAACAAAAAGCGTGGTCACAAAATATATTATCTAAATCTAGAAAATAAACATTTTTGGTTTTATTTTTTATATATTCCTCAAAGTTTCTAAACTCTTTTAAATTATTTTCATGAATACTTCTTTTTATTTTAAATTCACTTACTTTGTTATTTTTAATCATATTGACTAATTTCATATTTCCTTCTGAAAAATTGTAAGGATTATCAATAATTGGAATTGGGCTAAGAAAAATTATCTTATTATTATCTTCATCCAATTCTCTAAAATATTCTAAAAAATTATCTTCTTGTTCAGAAAATCTAAATATATTTGATGGATCATTATAAACCCCATTTAAAATTATTATTGAATTTTTAAATTCTGATACTTTTCCAAGCAAGAATTTATCAGCCTCATTTAAATTATTAAACTTTAGTTTTCCAAAAGTTAATATATTGAAATTATATTTTTTTTTTAAAATTTTGTTTTTTAAATCATTTATTAAAAATGCTGATCTACTATCCCCAACTAGTACCAGATTTTTTTCAAAGTTACCATATTTACAATAATCATTTGTTTTAAAATTAAATTTAACAAAACAATTTCTATATTCTTCAGTGTAAAAATTAACAATGTTTAATTTATTTTTTAAATAAGCGGGTATTCTGTTTTCATAACCATTAGAATTTATAGAATTTATAAAAAAATAAATTATAAAAAAAAGATTTAAAGATAAAAAAATTATTACTTTTGAAAAACTAATAACTCTATTTCGAAAATATTTTTCTACCACAAAATAAGAAAAAATAGATAAAGAAAACAATAAAACCACTATTAAAATTTTATCTAAAAAATATGATATGAAACCTCCTCCAGCAAAATATACCCTATAAAAAGAAAAAATTGGATAATGCCATAAGTAAAGAGAGTAAGATATCAATCCAAAGAATACAAAAAATTTCGAAGATAATATTTTTATTATAATTTGGTTATTATTAGAGAATAGAATTATCAAGCAAACACTTAGTACAGGTAATAATGTAATTAAGGATGGATGATTTGATTTGTCATTAAATAAAAAAAAAGACGAAATTAATACAAAAAAACTTGTATAAATTATATAATTCAAAATAGTTCTATTATTTAATTTATAAATTTTTTTGTATCTCACTACAGATATTATTGATCCTGCAATTAGTTCCCAAAATCGTGTTTGGAATGAGTAAAATGATAAAGATTTATTAGTCTCTGAATAAAAAATTGCTAATAAAAAACTTATTAAAAATAATAAAATTAAACAAATTATTATCTTATTGTTTAATTTTTTATAAAAAATAAATAGTAATAGTGGAAATACTAGGTAATACTGCTCTTCTATTGAAAGAGACCATGTATGTAAAAATGGATTTAGAAGAGATTCTATCGCAGAGTATTCACCTCCACTCAAATAAAAATAGAAGTTGGATACAAAACCAATTGAAGAAATTACAGATTTAACAAAATCAATTAATGAATTTGGTAATAAGGTAAAATAACTTACTATTAAAGATATTGATGCTATGAAAAATAATACAGGTAATATTCTTCTAACACGTCTTTTATAAAAATTTATAAATGAAAAATTTTTTGTTTCCTCTAATTCTTTAAAAATTAATGAGGTAATTAGATATCCAGATATTACAAAAAAAACATCTACTCCTAGATATCCTCCGCTAAAGATCTCTTTGCCAAAAATATATATATTTGCATGATATAAAATAACTGTGAATACAGCTATAGCTCGCAATCCATCAATTTCAGGTCTATAAGTAATTTTGGAGTGATACATTCGATAAAATAATTAACAAATTTTCAAAATTTTTTTTAATTAATCAAAATAAGAATTGGTATTTTTTAAGTAGTTCATCCAGATTTACTTTAGAAACGGTATGAATTTCATAAAAATCTATTTTTTTTAATCTTAATTTTCTACCAGTTATTTTTTTATATATTTTATTACTGATATCATTTTTTGTTGGGTAGTATTTTTCTGCTAATTTAGGAGATGTGGGACAGGGTGTTCTAGGACATGATATTATAGTCTCAATTAAATCTTTTTTTTTAAATGTATTATTTAATATTCCAGAAAGTCCATTTAAAACTCCAAATTCGAAAGGTGAAGTATCAACATAGAATATATTTTTGTACTTTTTAAGTGTATTAATAATACTTGGTGAAATTCTTTCATGACTTGGAAAATAAGATATTGACATAACTGATACTTTAACACCGTTATTTTCCAAAATTTGTTTTGCTTTCAAACTTTCAGAAAACCCATCTCCATAAGTCACTATAATATTTTCTTTGCTATTTTCCTCTAGCATTGCTCTATGAACTTTTTTTGAAATTTTTGGTTTGAAGGTTTGATCATTTAAATAAAGCCATCTATGTTCTAGGATTGTAGAGGGTCTTTTTTGATATAAAATATTTTTTACATGCAAATATGCCTCAAAAGGAGTGCTAGGAATGAATATATCCATACCCAGAGATTGCATAAACATTGAGTGATAAGTTCCAGTATGTTGAGGGCCATTTCCCCATTGTCTGCCGATACAAATTTTAAAGCATGGTGTACATGGATAATTTCCACCAAACATATATTCCCACCTAGCAGCTTGGGTAAAAATTTGATCAAAAGCTAACATTGAAAATTCAACCCTTCCATGATCAATCATTGGAAAGAAGTTTTGAGATCCTAATCCAACTGCCATTCCTGTAAAAGAGAGTTCAGAAACAGGAGTTTCTATAACTTGTTTTGGAAATTTTTTAAAAAAATCTTTATTATCATAACTAACCCCCAAGCCCATTAGTAAAAATTTCTTATTCTTTTTTAAGTTTTCAGTGATTGCTAAGTCAATTGCTTTTCCAAAAATCATACTAATTAATTTTAATTGTTTTTCTCACTTTATTAAATTTAGTTACTAATTTTTTTGTAAATTCGATTTCCATTTTAATTATCTCATCTTTTGTTATGCCTTTTTTTATTAGCAATTTTTTCATTATTTCAATTGCATCATTTTTAAACTGTGTTGAATTAGTATCATTTTCTACTTTTCTGTATTTTTTGTTTAAATCTATATTTGGACCACTATGAGCATATGCTCTTCTTACTTTGCAATGAAGAATTCCAATTTTTTGTTTTTTTTGCATGTCTTTTTTAAGTTTTTTAGTTTTGTTAAAAACTTCAATAAAATTTTGACCATCTACTACTTCGTATTGTGCAGACATACCGTTTTTAAAAAGATTATTAAAATTATATCCTTTAACTTTTCTAATTTTATGACTCGTTTCAACTGAAAAAAGATTATCCTCTAAAACAATCATTAATGGTAGCTTGTGCAAACCTGCTAAATTAACAGATTCGTAAAAGCCTCCTTCTTCAGCAGACCCGTCACCAACAAATGTTGCAATTATATTTTTCTGCTTATTAAATTTTATCGCTGCAGCTATACCAGAGGCTATTGGTACTGCTGAACCTAATATTGGTGTAGATCCTACAAATCCCACTTTTTTATCAAGCATGTGCATTGAACCTCCATACCCTTTGCAACAGCCACGACTATCACCATAAATTTCATAAACCATTTTTTCCCAATTCCCATTTTTTGCTAAATAATGACCATGTGATCTATGATTTCCAAAAAATAGGTCCTGTTTATTGAGAGCAAAAGATATTCCAGTTGCAGTAGCTTCCTGACCTATACTAAGGTGTAAAAAAGACTTTATATTATTTTTTATATAGTCCTCAGCTATCAATTTTTCAGTTAATCTTATCTCCAACATTTTTTTTAATGCTGAAACTAAAATTTTTTTTGTTACCATGCTTTTGAAATTTATACGAAATAATCAATTTTATTTTTGTCAATTTCTCTATAATTTATTTGTTTATCTTCATAAACTAATTTTAAATCAGAATTCAATTTTGTATACGGACAACTAGGACAGGAATTAATAGTTAAATTTTTATAATGATTACAATTTTTAGTATCCTTCCAAAAATCAATAAAATTTTGGTTTGCCACGTTCCCAACAACATATTTCTTATTAATCCTAGTATAACAACAAGGATAAACATCTCCATTAGCAGCTATATAAAGAGAGTGATTTGAGTAAAAGCAGACTAAATCTTCATCTTCTGATTTTAAAACATCATTCTCTCTTTGATGTTCAACATGAACCTTAAACTTATCATTGGCTAAAGTTTTAGCATTTTCAAATTGCAATTTATTTCTGCTTAAAATATTTAAAGGTTCATATCCTCTCTCATTCTGAGCTTCCATATCTGGCCTGAAAAAAATATTATCTATTTCTAGTTCAGAACCTAGCTTTGTTGCGTTTACTAAATCATTTTCATTCCATTCACTTACAACATAACTAGCATTGATTAATGTTTTTGAGTTTGTCTCTTTTTTTTTTATTAACAATCCTAGCAATATTCTTTTTTACATTTTCGTACGCATTTGAACCTGCTCTTCCAATAGGGTTATTGGTTCTCATATAAACATCTTTTGAACCACCATTCATACTCCATCTTAGCCACTGAAATTTTGTTAAAGTTTCTATAACTTCATCTTTTAAACTCATTGCAAAATTTGAGGTTAGACCTAATTTAAAACCTAGATCAGCAGATTTTTTTAATACTCTATCAATGTTGGGGTACATTAATGGATCACCTACAGCAACGTAAGATATTGCTTTAACATCTAATTCTTTTAACTCATCTAAAAGATCCATAAGTCTAAAAAAATCAAATTTTCTTGTACCACCATCATAACCTTTATCTGTAATTATTTTTTTTCTTTCAGGATTTTGTGTTACACAAAACTTACACTGAAAATTACATACCTCAGTTGGCTCAATTCTCACATGTATAAGTTTTCTACTACCATTCTGTAATTTATTGAGATTTTTAAATTGAAGTAATTTATTAAAATTGTAAAAAGACATATGAAGTTTATCTATCAAAAACTTAAAACTTTCAATTATTAAATTTCATTTAATGAGTAACAGATATTATAAAAAATTTATCTCAAATAAAAAATCCTTTAAAGCAGCTGTCTTAGTTGGACTGAACAAACCTTTAAAGATAATTAAAATAAAATTTCCAATCGAGTTAAAACAAGGTCAAGTTTTAGTTAAATTAAAGAGAGCTGCTATTTGTGGTGCACAAATTAATGAGATTAAGGGTGTTAAAGGTCCAGATAAATATATTCCACACATGATGGGCCATGAAGGTTATGGCCAAGTTATTGCTGTGGGAGCGAAAGTAAAAAGAGTTAAATTAAACAATAAAGTAGTAATGCATTGGAGAAAAGCCAGCGGAATTGATGCAGAAAATGCAAAATATGAAAGTGAAATTGGAAAAATTAATTCAGGAAAAATAACAACATTCTCAGAATATTCTGTTGTATCAGAAAATAGATTAACCAAGGTAAACTTTAATAAAAAAATTAATAAAATTGAGCCATTGTTTGGTTGCGCAATACCCACAGCTTATGGAGTTGTGAAAAATGAAGCAAAAATAAAAAAAAAAGATAATGTCCTTATTTTTGGAGCAGGTGGCTTAGGTTTAGCAATATCAACAATGTCAAAATATTTTGGTGTAAGGAATATAACTTTTATTGATAAAAAATTTATAAAAGAAAAAAAAAATTATATTAAAAAACTTGATTTCAAATACTCAGATATTCAAAATGTAAAAAATATTAAAAAATTAATAAAGTCAAAAAAAAAATTTAATCAAATATTTGAAACTACTGGGGATGTAAAAAATATTTCTTCTTGTTTTGATTTATTAGATAGTAATTCAAATTTAATATTAGTAGGACAACCAAGGAAAAATAAACTTTATTTAAATAAACCACTTAAATTTTTTGGCAATATAAAGATTTTTGCGTCTGATGGTGGAAAAGTAAAACCTGATAGAGATCTTTCTAAGATAGTGCGTTTAATAAATGAACATAATTGTTCTTATTTTAATAATATTATTTCACATCAATTTCATCTTTTCAAAATAAATAAAGGAATAAATCTTTTAATGAGAAACAAAGCCTTAAGAATAGCTGTAAATTTTTAATGTATAATTCATTAAGCAAAATTTACTTTTTTATTATATATAAATTAAATATTAATATAAATTTAAATCTCGTCTTAAAAATATATAAAAATATTAATCTATTTTTACCGTTTAATAATTTAAATTTGAAAGCAGCCAGACTAAGTATTTTGATGAGAAAATATAATTATGCAATTTTCTTCTACTCTAAAATAA
>MDTB01071690.1_pt1 | contig 24784 bp, 27 predicted proteins | sample 811161 | NCBI WGS metagenome assembly MDTB01 (sample SAMN05326650, study PRJNA326480) | marine metagenome | isolation source: seawater | place: Mediterranean Sea | collected 2009
AGCTGGGCCCGTGTGGGTCTGGTTCGTTATTTGTATGGCTTTGGAGCTTGAGATTACATATACAACAGAGCCTCTAACTTGGGGATTTTCAAGTGACTTTGTACCACCGATGATACTCTGGGGAATGACAGCGCTGACAGGAGTACTGGGTTGGAATTCTGATGAGTGATCGCTTGATCGACAGGTTGCTCGACCACAGAAATGTAGCCATGGCGAATATCGCATGGGCGGTCCTACACGTCTGGATTGCTGTGGAGATTGAGGAGAGCATGGGGTTCCTCGCGGTCGTGTTAGTTTTAGGAGGAGTCTTTGCCTTCGCTATGGTTTCCGAGGAGGTCTTGGCCCGCAGAGTCATGATCCTGCCCTCGGTTCTGTATCTGATGGTGCTGCCAGCTGTCATAGGTTCTCTAACTGGTGAGATGGAGTCCAGTGGATACGAGTGGCTCGACTTAATCGGTCCGATAATCTGGTTCATAATCATCCCAGTAACCTTGTTAGCATCAACTCAGGAATGGACTGGCATAGGTGCTAGAGTGGAAGAGTGAGCGTTCTAACGCAGGAATCTAGCCCATGACGCTAGAAGTTCCACCTGCATCCTCGCAGGCCGTACATAACGTGATGATTGCGAACACTAGCAAGAATACCAAGCCTGAGATGATTGTTCGGAAGATGCTCAGAGCGGCGGGTCACTCTGGATACAGGCTTCACTGGAGAATAAACGATAATAGCGGCAGATATCTCTGTAGACCGGATATTACCTTCCCTGGTAAGAAGTTAGTTCTTTTCGTTCATGGATGCTTCTGGCATAGATGCCCCCAATGCAATCTAGCTCTTCCTAAGTCAAACGTAGATTATTGGAAGACTAAGTTCGAGAAGAATATTGAAAGGGATCGAAGAAAGGAGCAGGCGCTCACTGAATTGGGTTGGGATGTTTGGACAATCTGGGAGTGCGATATCAACCTAGGAGTCTCCGAATTAACGGATTTTCTTGCTGAATAGTAAACAGAATTTGAAATGGAGAACTGCCTGCAGTGGCTACATGAGGGTCCTGACATTCCTGAGATTCCTACGAGAAATTAGGAAAGACGGGCCTGCAGATTTGGACTGGATTCAGAAGCAAGGCCTGCTGGCTGTGAAGCTGACGCAGATTTTTGCGCTAAGACCTGACATGCTCAGCATCGAGAAGTGTAGACAGTTGCAAAAGATGTACAGGAATGCTTCCACAATACCAGATGAGGATGTCCAAAGAATCCTGGACGAGAAGGCACCTCAATCGTTTCGTGGTTCGATCTCATGGTTCGACGAAAAGCCACTTGCAGCAGCTTCGGTAGGTCAGGTTCACAAAGCCAAGCTTGTAACTGGAGAGGATGTTGTGGTAAAGGTGGTTAAGGCCGAACATAAAGAGAAATTCCAGAGAGATGTCAAGAGGATGGTGAGGATGATGAAGGTAGCGATTGCTCTCTCTCCGAAGCTCAGAAGGGTGGGTAACCCAGTTGCTCTATTGAGGCATGTAGAGGACTACACCACCAGGGAGTTGGACTTGCGTAACGAAATAAAAGGTGGCGAAGAGCTTATGAAAATCCAAATCGATCTCGCTGACGACTTTTCAATGCCTAGGCTGAGGTTCCCGAAGTACTACCCAGAGTTGTCAAACGAGCACGTGCTAGTTTCAGAGTTCGTAAGAGGTAAAACTCTCGAGGAGATGATTGTGGATGAGGATTTGTCTTGGGACTATCTAATAGAGCTGTTTAGAATCCATGGGGCATACATGTTCGGAATCGGTACTTTCCATGGCGATCTACATCCAGGAAACTGTATGATTGACGAATCTGGTGACTTCGTATTCATAGATAATGGAGCTATCTGCGACGCTCCTCGCAATGTTAGCCTGCCTCTGTTCAAGTTTTTCGAAGGGTTGTCAAAAAACGAGTTGGATCTCGCATTTGAGGCGCTGCTAGGGTTGGCCCAAGATAGGCCAAGTGAGGAGAGAGTTTCTAGATTCAAATCAAGAATGTCCGAAATTTACGCAGGGTTCGGTGAAAAGAGCGTCGGAGAACAGAGTCTCACCGATCTCATGATGAAAACCGTGCGTACCGCTGTGGAAGACGCTGGTGCTGACTTCGGAGAGGAGGGCTTTCCCATCATACGCTCTTTGATGTATATGGATGGACTGGTGATTCGAACTCATCCAGAGGTCAAGTTGATTGCTGAGATGGGCCCGTCCCTGGTTGAGTTCAGAGACGGCCTGAAGATGGAGTGAGGAGATGGAGTCGAATAGTGATGTACTAATCGTGGGTGCTGGCCCAGGAGGTCTTGCTTGCGCTATGCTTCTTGCAAAAGCCGGAGTGAGTGTAACGATTCTTGAGAAGTCGGATGGGGTAGGAGGAAGGACAAGAGTCTTCGAAAAGGATGGGTACAAGTACGATAATGGGCCTACTTTCTTCCACTATCCCGAGATCGCTGAGGAGATTTTCGCCGCGATTGGGAAGGATGCTCATGAAGATCTCGGGCTAATACCACTGGATCCAAACTATCGCCTTGTATTCGGCGCTGGTGGTAGTTTGAATGCAACTACTGATCTGGAAGATATGGTCTCACAGATTTCTGACCTTTGTGGGGAAGAGAATGCTAACGGATTTAGAAGATATATAGAGGATAATAGGACTAAGATGGAGCTCTCAAAGAGATGTCTTAATACCCCATGGAGAGGTCCTCTAGATCTTGTAAGCAAAAGAGCATTAAGAGTGGCTAAGGTTCTGAGACCTTGGAGATCGGTTGCATCTGATCTAGCGAGAGTGTTTCCTGATGAGAGAATGCAGCTTGCAATGTCTTTCCAGACAAAGTATCTTGGCATGAGTCCGTTCCATGCACCTAGTCTATTCACCATTCTCGCTTACCTAGAGTATGAACATGGGGTCTTCCATGCAGAGGGTGGACTTGGGACTATAACTAATCGAATGGGAGAAATCGCAAGAGAGCTGGGGGTTGAAATCCGACTTAACGAGCCAGTCAGTGAGTTCATTTTCGAGGGTAAGACAGTAGTCGGCGCGAAGACTGATCAGGGCACCTACTCAGCGGATAGGTATGTGATGAACGTAGACTTCGCAACTGGGATGAAGGGACTAATCCCAGATGGTCTACGTAGGAAGTGGTCGGACAAGAAATTGGACGAAAAGTCCTACTCATGCTCGACATACATGCTGTACCTTGGTATCGACAAATTGTACGATACCCCCCATCACCAAATCTACGCTGCCAAGGACTATCAAAAGAATCTGAGAGAGGTCACAGAGAACAAGGTTACCTGGGATGATCCGTCTGTTTATGTTCAGAATGCGTGTGTTACAGACCCAACCATGGCTCCAGAAGGACACTCAACTATCTATGTTCTAGTGCCAGCAAGTAGAAGCCATGAAGGAATTGACTGGGATGAAATCAAGGATGACTACATGGATGTAATCCTCAAGCAGATGGAGCGTCTAGGATTCGATAATCTGAAGGAGCACATTGTGTCTAAGACCATAGTTACGCCAGATGATTGGGCATCTCGGGACATATACAAAGGGGCTGTTTTCAATCTAGCGCACGGACTTGACCAGATGCTCTGGCGTAGACCACAGAATAAATTCGAGGAGCTGGAGAAGTTGTATCTTGTTGGGGGAGGTACTCACCCCGGTAGCGGTCTTCCTACCATTCTAGAGAGTGGTAGGATCTCCGCGAAGATGATTTGTGCGGACTTGGGGATTGATCCCGATTGGAATGGTATGGAACCCTGGTTCGAGGATATTAGAAGGCCAAAGGTAAAATTGAAAGCGAAATAGGGGAAAATATGGACGTATATGATCTAGCATTCTTTCTTTCCACGATGTGGGTCGGTCCCTTCTGGATTGGTATGCTGGTGTATACAGATCATGAGAGGACGCATGCCGCAATGAGTGGCCCATGGTTCTTCCTCGGTCCAATTCTAATTTGGTGGGCACTAATGGTGTCCAATCCACAAGCTCTGATTGATTTCTCAAAGGAGACGATGGACCCTTCCAGTGTCTTGGACGGCTTAGCAGATTTACTTGCTACTAGAGCTGGAGCAGCTGCAGCATGGGCTCACTTTGTGGCCGGAGATATAGTAGTCACGAGATGGATGTGGAAAAGGTGCTTGGAAAGAGAATGCGAGAGATGGATGACGACTGTTTCTGTTTTCTTCGGAGTTATGCTAATGCCTGTGGGGGTCGCACTTCACCTCGCACTAGTTCGTGAAAACACGGACTGATAGAATGGAAGACTGGGTTGAACACTTAGTTGCAGTTCCCTATGGGCTATGGATTGCCTGGGTAGGAGTCCAGCACTTCCGCGATCCGGCATGGTTCGAGCCAATTGTACCCGAATTGCTTGGAAGTGCGCGCTTCTGGGTATACGCCAGTGGTTTCTTCGAAGTCCTTCTGGGTCTGGGGGTAGCGTTGCCTTGGTTCAGAAAAGAAGCAGCATTGGGACTGACCGTGTTACTATTTGTTCTGTATTGGGCAAATCTGAATATGTGGATAAATGATGTTCCGCTGAACGGTAGAGTGTACGAAACACACTGGCATGTTCTGAGGGGATTGGGGCAAGTGGCCCTAGTTTTGATTTCTCTGTGGCTGGGTGGCTGGCAAACTAGTCAGAGATTGATTGAGTCGATTAGATCCCCATAGTCTTAGATAAGAATCTGAAACTACTGTATATATACTGAAGTAAATCATTAGAATTATGAATGATGGTCTATGGAGCAGGTTGGAAGCACAGTTGAATGGTTGGATTAAAGAGCAAGAGCCATAATTCTGAGGAGATAGAATGGGGTCTTTCCTATTAGTAGGCGGTAGTAGCGACATAGGTTTGTTGCTGACAAAGAAGTTGATTGATCAAGGAAGTAAGGTTACCCTTCTTGTAAGGGATGAGAGCAGGGTATCTGACTTCCCGAATGAATTGGTGGAGAGTTTTGTCGGAGACGCCAATGACGAGAGTTTGGTTTTAGAGGCGGTCAGGGCCTGTCTCTCGAGTGGTGAGGGAACCATGGACGGAGTTGCTCATCTTGTGGGCTCTTTCGCTGTCAGGCCCCCTCATGCAATGAACAGAGAAGCGTTTGACGAAGTGATATCCACTAACCTCACTAGTGCATTCGTGACTCTGTCGATTGCTTGCAAGCAAATGCTTAGAAGTGGGGGTGGAAGAGTAGTTTTCACATCTAGCGTTGCGGGAAGTTTGGGTCTAGTAAATCATGAGGCAATTTCTGCAGCTAAGGGAGGGGTTGAGGCAATGGTAAGATCTGCTGCAGCAACATACAGTAGAAGAGGGATCAGGGTAAATGCAGTAGCTCCTGGTCTTACTGAAACTCGTCTTTCTAGACCCATAACCTCTTCAGAAGCATCCAAGGATGCAGCAGTTGGGATGATACCACTCAAGAGAATCAACACTGCCGAGGAAGTGGCCTCTACAATTCACTGGCTACTTACTGCAGCTCCTGACAATATTACTGGTCAAGTATTCCATCTAGATGGCGGAATGTCAAATGTGAGGAGTTAGATGCACTGGAAAAATGCGATTCGTCACAAAAAGCTGAAGCCAGATAAGCCGAGAATGGTCACAATAGGACTCAAGACCCTGATGGTAGTACAGCACGAAGGAAAGTATCACGCTTCTGAGGGCCTTTGCAGACATATGAGGTGGCCATTGGGACTGGGAGGCAAGGTGAAGGACGGATGCATAACGTGCCCTCTACACCAAACAACGCATTGCTTGGATGATGGAAGTCTTGTAGAGTGGTCTCCGTTCCCTATTTTCCCAGCATACGGAAAATTAGTTGGAAAGCTATCCAAGAAGAAAGATCTCCCGATCTACGAAACTAGAACTAAAGGTGACTATGTTCAAGTACGAATCTGACTAATCCTTTCTACCTCTTCTATTCTCTCCGTCCGGAGTTCATATGCGGTAACTCTCGGTCTGTAGCCAGGGTCTCTCAGGACGATTCCTGTATCTATCAATACGGCTGAGGCTCTGCCGTCTTTCAACCTCACCGGACTTCTCCATATACCACTAAGTGGGGGGTCCACATCGAAGTTTATGAGCATCTGAACCGGAGTGTGTCCGGCAACTATCTGCCTAATTGGATCCAGAGGAGCCTTTGCATGGAATACTTCTCGTGACTTCAGTCGCTGCTCGTCGGTTTGCTCATCCAATGGCGTTTCCAAGCTGTATCCAGAGTGAGCGAAACGGAATCGCTCAAGGATCACCTCAGTTGGTAGTCTATCTGTGAATTCGATCCATTCGGTTGCATTCTCTATCTGTTCCTTCTCGGTTGCCCCCATAGATTCTAAAGTAGCCCTACCCCCAATCTTGCCGATCCAGAAATCATTGCGATGTCCATTGTTGGAGAGAGCCTCTGACATGATATGTTCGTGGTTTCCCTTGATTGAGAAAATCTGGCCGCTATCTCTAACCATAGAAAGTACCCCTTGGCTATCCGGGCCCCTGTCTATCAAATCACCCAAACAGAGAACCATGTCGTCATGAGAGAGGTCTAGTTTTGCCAAGAGTTCTTGGAATTCCTCTAAGTAACCGTGGATATCTCCTACTATCCAAACGGAATGTCCCTTGTCTAGTGTATCTTGGAGATTTCTTTCCAAGATAAGGTCTCTGTGAAACTGGTCCATCCTATTCCTCTTCATCGAATTTTTTCTGGCCCAATGGGAAAATCATTAGGGCGATAAGCAATGTTGGTACCAAAAGGAAGATGGTGCCTATGAGATCGTCCGATAACTCTGGTAGACGTGGAATCGCTGGCTCAATAAGCATTCCAACGATGAACATCGCCATCATCAATGCTATGATTGAATATTGGTCCGCAGTGAGTTGTTTTGGCCCCCTTCCAAACCTGTTCGCCATCAGGAGCATTAGAGCTGCAATCAGTACCATCAATGGGATGGTCATGAATAGCGTAACCCCCTGCGGACCTCTTCCTTCCTCGAGTGAGTTCTCCATCGACAAGAGGGTACTGAGCGACATTGCGAGAATCAGCAATGCCAGTGAGAAAACGAGTGGCATCATTCGATCTCTATCTGTTTCTGTTTTCAGGATACCATCTCCGTTAGCTCAACTCTCTTTCCCATTCCGTCCCTAATCCTCCTAATGTGGCCTTCTGCCTCCATTCTGGATAGTAGCCTGCTTGCCTTTGAGTCGGTGAATCCTGTCTGGCTAACTAGTTCTGCCTGCCACATCGATCCATCGTTTGCGTCTAGCACAGCAACGACCCTCTGCTGGGCCTCCGACAGCATCGGCCTACTTGTTACATGTGTGTTTTCTTTGGTCCTCATATTTCTTCGTGGATCGTTAAGCCACATCAGAGAAACGCCGATGATTACACCTATGCTTGTTAGGAAAAGAGAGTAGATTAGGTAAGATGCCAGATATCCTGATGAGCCCGTTTCGAATGTGAATGGGGCAGCAATCAAAAGAGCAAGCATGAATCCTCCTAGAGAGAGTGTTATTTTGGCTACTCTATCCATTGGTCCCTCCAAATCACCTCTAGTGCCCCCGCCCATGACTTGGGCGATAGCGATGCAGATGTGAATGTTGGGAAGCTCGATATATCGGGCCTTGGATCTATTCACTTCATCGGTCACTCTGTGTCACAATACTGTCTGTCCTCATACCATGTACCGCCATTGGCCTCGCACTCCTCTTGGTTTTGATGGGTCTCTTGGTCGTCGTCTCTATCATCTTCCTCAGAGGACTCATCTGTATCTGACTCTTCTTCCAATTCACTCCAATCGCAGTAGAATACTCCATCATCACGATCAGCGGCCTCTGTCCATATCCCCATCCTGGACTCGCACAACTCTTGAGTGATATCTATTGTATGTGGAGCTGGAAGCATCTGTCCGCGGTCCTCGCAACTATCCATCATCTTACAGATTGCGCCACCTATTCTACCTCGGAATCCCTTCCTATTGTCATGGTCGCGATCGCATCTACTGTCGTCTGCGCAATCACTGTGATGGTCTGCTCGAGAAATCATTCGCTCCAGAGCGGTCTCTATGGTCTCTGAGTCTGCTATGCATTCCGAGAAATCAAGACAGAAGGATATGGCCACCTGAGCTGTCATGAGCTGTGTCTCCTTCTCCTCAGCGAACTCTACCCTATCGGTCTCGTTCCAGTCCTTCCTCTCGTCCCAGTCCTTGTATTTCTCATCTTCACAATCGTAAAGATATACTCCATTTTCTTCCCTTAAACAAAAACGTTCGTCATCGGCTTTGACTGTCCAGTCCTCATGCGTCAAGGTTTCTGACCCATTTATCTTAGCCTGCATACCATCAATGGCCCAAGTTAGCTTCTCGATCATCTCGGATAGCGAATCGTTGTCTGCTGTGCAGTCCGTGCTGTCGAGGCAAAACTGGAAGGCTGTGATTAGGCTAGAATCGATGTCAATCCTCTTCTCGAGGTGCTCGGTCCTGTCCTCCATCCTATCGTCCATCCGGCTCTTCATTGCCTTCCTGATGTGCTTACCCAGTGGCCTGTCTTCTGTTTCCTTGGCCTCCCATGTGTCTTCTCCGGTCACATCGTCGACTGCTCCCTCGAAGGGGTCCTCTTCTGCATAAATCGGTGCAGCGTAGTCCTCCAGAGTCGCTGCTACAGATGCGCCGGCTAGCAATGACACCGTTGCGAGAGCAATTACACTCATCGTTACTTTCTGTCTATTATGCTCACTTTTCCCACTCTTACTTGGCTCCATTCTTGTTCACCTTACATGCCCATAATCTGCAAAACCATATCAAAATAGGCCTCAAATGCTCGATATGCGCTGCAAAAAGTCACAAAAGGTAAACTACAGGGATAGGAGCTTATTCAGAGAGATTTCAGACACAAATGTAATTTTGATAGTGTCTCATCTATGTCTTCTTCGGTGAGAACCATAGGCGGTTTAATCTTGATGACATTATGAAGGGGGCCGTCAGTGCTCAATAGAACCCCCATGTCCCTCATATAATCTACTAAAATTGATGCTTGCCTCGGGGCGGGTTCAAGAGTGAACCGGTTCCTAACTAATTCCATACCTAGAAAAAGTCCCTTTCCACGGATGTCTCCGATTAGTTCATAATCCTCCATCAGAGATTTCAGTCCTGAGATCATTCTATTTCCCAGATCTCTTGCTTTGGGCACCAGCTCTTCTTCTTCAATAACGTCCATTACGGCCATTCCTATAGCGCAAGATACTGGGTTTCCACCAAATGTGCTGAAGAACTCCATGCCCCCTAAAGAAGAGGCGACTTCATTCGTAGTGAATACTGCTGCCATCGGGTGTCCATTGCCCATGGGCTTACCCATCACAACAATATCTGGAATGACTTCACTATCTTGGAATGCCCACATATTCGCGCCTGTCCTTCCGAATCCTACTTGTACCTCATCGGCGATTAAAAGGCCCCCTTTGCCTCTAATTTCTGTTGCTACTGTAGAGAGATATTCACTAGGAAGTGGAATCTGTCCTGCACATGATAGCATAGATTCAATTAAAACGCCGGCCACTGGGCCACATTGATCCAAATGTGTGATCGCTTCCTCGGCAAAATTTGTTCCAGCTCTTCTGTACGAGTCTGGTATTGGCAAGACATTTACCCAACGCTCAGGCCTACCCTTCCCACCAAGACCTCGGAATTTGTAGGGACTGAGGTCGATTAGCATCCCCGTATGACCGTGATATGCTCCCTCGATTACTGCCATATCGAAATTACCGGTGTACGCTCTCGCGAGCCTAACTGCCAGCTCGTTAGCTTCTGAACCGGAATTGACTAGAAAGCCTACGCTAAGAGCCTCGGGTAGTGTGGAGCAGATTCTAGAAATATAGTCAGTTAAACCGGGGTAGACATATCTGCTGTTTGTATTTAGGATACTCATCTGAATCTGGCCTGCCTGTACCACGTGTGGATGGCAGTGCCCTACATGCGATACGTTGTTTACAAGATCAAGATATCTTGTTCCGTCTGCAGAATGAAGATACTGCATCTCTCCCTTCACTATGTGAAGAGGATGTCCATGAGCCAAGGATAATGCCTCGCTGATATGGATATTTCGAGCCTCCAGAAGTTCATCCAGATTCTTCATGCGGATATCTCCAACGTATTTATCAGAACTTGGACGTCCATAATGGATATGTATACAATTTCCAGATTTAGGAATCATAATTCCGTTTTGCTAATGGTTATGAATGAGAGTCCTGAGGAGGTTTCGTGCCGGGAACTTTCGATAGGAGTAGGGGTCGCGCTCTGACTCGCGAAGTATCGACTGACTACGCTAAGGCTTTATCGAAATTTCTTGGATCTAGAACTCCCGATTACGAAAAGGCCACTGGTGCGCAAGAGGCTTATTTCGCAGCATTAAGAGCTCATGGATCTGAAGTTATTACTCTTCCTGCATTGGAAGGTTTTCCGGATTGCTGTTTCACCGAAGATACAGCCATAGTATTAGATGACAAGGTGGTAATCACAAACCCTGGCCATCCGAGCAGGAACGGGGAGCAGCATTCAATTTCTGATTTTCTTTCGAGTGATTTCGGTATTGAGATGATGCCTGCTGGTGCTACCATGGATGGTGGCGACGTCGTGTTCTTTGACGACCGTTTTCTCGTCGGTTTGTCGACAAGAACCAATAAGGAAGGAGCGGCCTTTCTAACCGAGCACGCTAGATCGATTGGGATCGATGTTCAACTTCTTGAAGTGCCCAGTTCAACTCTCCACCTGACTACAGTTTGTTCGAGCCCGAGGGCTGGTACACTAATCGCTGCAAGAGGTCATTTGACTGAAGCTGCCCTCAGCTTCGCAGAAGAAGTAATCTGGATTCCGGAAGATGAGGCCTATGCCGCGAACACTATCTCCTTCGGTGATAGAATAATTATGGCAGAAGGATACGTAAAGACAAGAAAACTGTTGATGAGTGCTGGCTTCTCAATCACAACTATTGAGATGTCAGAATTTAGAGAGGTTGATGCTAGTCTGACTTGTCTCTCAGTTTTCATCGGATGAGTTGGTTGGTACTGCTTTTCTGACTCCCCCCACCGAATCCATTAACAATGACTCGTAGAGTCATTACGCCATGACTGAGCGGAACGCTAAGGTCAGGACTCCTAGCAGAGGTGTGAAATCTTCGGCTATTCTAATAGCTATTTTCCTCATTCAAGTCGTTTCGCCAGTAGTAGTTTCGGAAGACGGGCTGGACGAGATGGTCATCTGTCAAGACCAATACCTCGGTGGCGAATGTGACAGTCGGTTTGATGCCAGCGACGAGACTTCTAACGTCCCTTCTTGGGTAGAAGGTATGTTCAATTTCAATATGACTAGCCCCACTGAAATCCAGTTCCAAGCTTCTTGGGCCATTCGGGAGTGGGATCGTTCTGGAATGGGATTGTTCGATGGTCTTGGATCGAATTTGGAGCTTGACAACATTAACGATGGTGACGGACTACCTGCTGACGTATTGAGATCTTCTTTCGATGAGAGCTCGGATCCTAATGACCCGGGTTCGCCTACTGTGGAGGAAACTCTCCTAAGCGAGATAGATGGGAGTATTGGCCAATTCCTTTCAGGTTGGGGGGGCTCTTCAACTCCAGAAACAGGTTGGACGAACCAAGTCTTTCTTCCCGACTCTTCGGGAGCAGTATCTGCAGTAGATTGTACTATTGATCCTGCACAGGATGGAGATGGAAATGCATTTGAGCCTCCTATTTGTATATCTACTACAGTAAATATTTCATTAAACATTGGCGATACATACGGAATTAGCGGAGTTAACGCAGAGAATCTCGATACGGCTTTGGAAGGAATGCTTGTAATGGGATCACAAGTTACTGCCAAATTCGATGTTCTAGTAAGTCCTGGACACAAGGGGACATATGCAATTCATCCTCCAGAATATGCCTCTGTGACTGAAGCAGGCGGGAATGGTGGAAACGAGGTTGGCTCGGTAGATGGAACCTACCAGTACGGCCTATGGGAGATTGACAACAGACAGCCTTCAGCAGGTCTTCTCGATGAGGATCTCCCTGGAGATCTAGATATGACAATGGGATTCAGACAGAGCGTCTCAACTAGTGTGGTGAGCATCGGTTCTCAGGCAAAAAGCCTGGATCTTAGGGTTGTCGTGGATATGTCTGATGAAAACAGTGCCTTTGTTGAAGTAGTAGCTGGAATTTATCAAATTCAGACTAGCACCCTGGATAGCTGGGGGGTCGAACCGCTAATGGACAAAGATAAGGCCACTATTCCATTCATCACCTCTGACGGAATCAGAATGGCCTATCACACAGGTCTGCTAGATCTTGCTGAGATGTCTAAAAAAATTCCTGTAGGCGATATTGGACAAGCAGTTGCAAATTCTAAACCGGGATTGAGTGTACAGATGGGGCCGTTCCAGTGGATTTCTAATTCTCAGGCACCCTTGGATAGTGGTGGATTGAACTACACGCATAGTATGGGGTGTATGAGAGGTGTTCATTTTTGTCTAGAAGGCGCGGTAGCGATGGAAGATAATTATCCAGTATATATGACTTCTACCAGCCATACATTCCCATTTAGCCTAGCTGACCTACTTGGAGGGAATCTTGGGTCGGATGTTGGTTTCTTGAACTCAGTTACCGGTGACGATCTTGGTAAGCTTCTGAACTCTGGTCTAGAGTTCTCTACAGTTCTAAGCGATGATACAATGGAGAGTTTCGTAGGAAGTATGCTACCGGTAGGAGTCAGTGCAGATTTGACTATGGCTATCGTTCTTCCTTCTTGGGCTTCAACTGCAGACGAAGGTAGTACTATCGAGTTATCATACCGTGTTTCCGGTGCACATGACGGTTCTATTAGCCTAGAAGGATCTGATTCATTCTCATGGCAACATGCTATATGCTCAGAAACAAGTGCGGATGAGTGTAATGATCTAAGCGAAGACAGAGTATGCACTTCTTCGTTGAAGACTTGTGCATATGCGGATGTAGAGTTAGACCTGAAGAAGCTTTCTTTCGCTAGTTTACCGATAAGTAAGGGAGTTACTGTTGAGTTCGAGCTTAGTATTGATCTTGCTGTGCACAGGATTGCCGTACCCGAATCACTATTCGATTCATTGAACAGTGGTACTACTACCTTAGGATTGGAAGTTCTACCATCTGATTTACTCAGAGTGATACTGGATGTTGGGTCCAGGGGGGATCCCTTGGAAATTGATTTTTCGATTTGCAGTAATGGTAAAAGCTACTGTGATCAGAGTTTGCCGGTTTCAAATGACAATGCATCGGGGCTCACATATTTTACATCACAGTTAGAGGAGAGTATTCAAGCTATGATCCAGGATGGTGCTTCCGCATTGAGTAGTAATGAGGAATTTAGCGAAGTTTTCGAAACTTTCGACATGTCTGGGTTCTCACTAGAGATTGGTTTCCCAGACGGAAATCTATTCGATGACGATTCTGTAATAGGAGATGAGCGCGGAATTGTATTTAGTCTGAAAATCCCAATGGTTAGTGTCTCAGTAGGGGTTGATAATTCATGGATGGAGCTCATCTCAATGGCTCGAGGAGAAGAGGGGGAGGGATTGAAGATTGGTGTTGTTACCGAGTCCAAGTCTGGAGCGCTTGTTGCACCTTTCCTTGACCCTATGGTGTCCGCGATGGACGGTCTAACTAGTGCCCTCGCTGGGAGTCTGGTTTCTCCAGACGGAATAAGAGGGCCCTCGAATTTTAGTGTAGGGATGCCATCGACGACAGTCGGACCCGAAGAGATGGACATGCACCTAGGAGGGTCGATAACCCTGATTCTCCCTCTGGGCATAGAATTGGAGGGAGTTTCGTCTAATAGTGGAGCTGTGGAGAGCAGAATCGATGAGGATACTCGAAGACAGGTGATTACCTACAAGATGGTAGCTGGGGAGGAGATGCCAGATGCAGAGCTAGAGTTCGGGGTACTTCTGACCCCTATGTGGGTCCTTACCCAAGTACAATTCTACTTGATGGGTTTGCTTCTTTTCTTCCTTTGGAGGGTAAGGCGAAAGTCTGTTAGAAGGAAGAAGAAGAGGCGGGCGATTGCCTTGGAGAAGATGGAGGAGGCGGCCGCTTCAAACGTGGGATATGTGGCTCCACAACCATCTGTAGAAGTGTTACAAGTTACTGATAATGGAATTGTAATAAAGAGGAGGCTTTCTTCAGCATAGTGGATACCATGAGAGTTTTCTTGGTGGCATTCGTGATACTTTCGGCCCCTCTAAGCGGCTGCTTGGGGGAGGACAGCAAGGAGTCCTCCGCGGAAGACTTGCAAGTGGGTCCAGAAACTCTCATTTCCGGAGTTTTCCAGGAGGTTACTTTCCAAGCTAGCAGAGATATGTCAGTATTTATTCCATACTTGACAATTAATCCATCGAGTTCATTCGTTCAGAATTCTACTGTCATTGATGTACGGGGGATCTATACATTGGAAATCTTAGCTCCTCCTAGAGTTGATGCTCTAGTTTTTCTAATAGGGGAGATTGGTCGAGTAGACTGGCCTTTGAGAAAGGAGAACGAATCTTGGGAAACTTGGTTAGAAAGAGGTGGAGCTTCTGGGTCGGATAATTTCGGTGTCTCAAGGACTACGGGGAATTCTACTCTAGATTCGATTGAAAATAGTAATTCGACTGGTGGTGCAGTATCTGTAAAGATAATTCCTGCTCAGCGACCAACCTCCGTGGGAGCTAGCGAAGGAGGTTCCCATTCAAGCGGTATCGTACACGGGAGAGAAGTATACGAAAGAGTCTACGAGATAACCGATCCGACTGATAGCTTTGACATTGTAGATGGGAAGGCAGGCTATTGGGACCGGTGGGCTGGACAGGGTAATCCTGCCTACGAAGATGCTGCGCAGTATCTAATTTCGGAGCTATCGTCATTTGGTTTGGAAGTGATTGCACATAGATTCGAGTTTACAGATATTTTCGGAAGCCAGAATCCTGAGTCGTACAACGTTTGTGCGTACAAGTGGGGAGAGTTGTTCCCGAACGAGTGGTTGGTTTTCGGAGCTCACTTCGATGTCGCCCCGCCAGCAAACGCGGTTCTACTTGATCCTCATGTGACGGGTACGCGCACTTATGGGACCAGAGTAGGTGCTTACGATAACTCTGGTGGAACTGCTATGGTGATGGAGACTGCGCGAGCTTTGATGGACTTCGAGAGTCGAAGGACTATGGTTTTCTGTCTATGGTCTGGCGAGGAGGGAGGAAAAAGAGGTTCTGATTACTGGACCGACTATCATGTCAAAGAGGATAATCCAGATGTTACTGTTACCAACTACATCAATCTGGATATGGCTGGTGTGAATTGGCCTGGTGGAGGGGGTGCCCCCCACGGTGATCCTGATCCACAAATAGATGAAGATGGCTATCCGAAGGATGCTGAGGTCTGGCCGCTGAGAGTTTACATCGGGCCCGGTCCCAATCACGAAATTTTAGATCAGCCTGGAATGGTGGGCCTCTCGAACTGGATTGGCTCTGATGCATTGGGATTGGAAAGCCAGATGGGTACTTTGATTGGAACAAACTACTCTGCTGAAACATGGAAAACAGATTCCTGGCTAGACAGTGGAAGACCCGAAGTGATAGTGTACGAGGATACCACGGCGAGAAGCGATCATGCTAGTTTCCAAGATAATCTTGGGACAGTGACGATTGGTTTCGGCGGACTAGTTGATGGTTACTGGTGTTACCATCAGACATGTGATACTCTAGATGAATGGGAGCAATGGATGGATACAACCGGAAAAGGATACGGAGAAGAGAACACTGGGGTTGCGAACGTAGTGAACAGCTTGGATATGATAACTTGGTGGGCGCTAATGACGTTCTTCCACTGTGACGAGTCCCCGATTTTGAATGCAATCTGAGGTCATACCATGCTAGATTGTCATTGTGGTGTATACCATTGCCAATGCGATACAAAGGCAGGTGTAAAAAATAGGCTCCGACCAATTCCTGATCTTTTTTCCGTCTAAAGGACCGAAGGGAAGCATGTTAAATGCACACAGGATTGAGTTTCCCCATAGCCAATAGAAGATTACAGTGCTCATGACAGGCAAAGAACCCAAACTCAACCAAGCTAAAAATCCGAAAACCCAGAGAATCATATTAGAAATAGGGCCTGCGACTGCAATCTTGCCGAATTGATTTCTTGTAGCATTGCCCGCTACCATTACTGCGCCCGGCGCCATGAAGACTATCCCAAGTAGTGCAGCGAGAATAAGTCCGAATCTTAGGCCGGCCGGGTCAGCTCTAAACTCTGCCCAGCACCCATAGAATTTTGCTACGAACTTATGTGCGAATTCGTGTAGTATGAATGCTGGAGCGAGGGCGATCAAAGAAAGGGCGCAATACATGGGGAAGGCATTCGAAAGACTGAAAATTCCTCCATCGAACATTAGAGCCAAGGCAAGTGTGAATGCTCCTGTTGCTAGCATAAGGTGCCTTACTTCTGTTTTAGAAAAATGCCAAATGGAGCCCCTGTGTAGTGGAATTGTCTCGACAATCTTAGGCCCATCGAACCAGGATGAGATTTCCCCTTTTCCTCGATTTATCTGAACTACTCGAATTTTCGGTTTTCGCCAAGACCCGTCATCTCGTGCAGAAGGGTGGCTCCCGGGTCCTTTTCTAGACTCAAAGGGGTCGTCATCAATCCACCAGGCTCTTGGATCTCTCTCCTTACTCACAGGTTGTTGCCTCCGTGCTATGCTATCAATGCTATTCGTCTCATTCTTCAAGCATTTCCTCAATCTCAGAGATTAGATCATCCCAGGTCATTGGCTGCTTGGATTCGTTTCCTCTGAGAATTTTCCTCATTTCGCTGATTTGGATTTCGTCTGGTGGATTCTCCAACCACTCATTCTTGTTCGAAATTTCACGAATTAATGACCTCTTCCTGGAAATTCTTGGTCTCGTTACGGTACGTTTCTGTCCTGTTTTTTCTGGATTATATTGATGTTCAGCTATCATTTCAGAGTAATTCAGCATCCACTTTCCATGTATATCATCGTCAATGTAACTGAACGGATCTGCTAGCATTGAAGTCATCTCTCTTGCCAGTCTCTGTGCCTTGGTTTTAGCTTTCCCAGTAGTCAGTCTTTCTCTGGTAACGGAGTGTTTCTCTATACATACTTTGCACCTGTGAGAGCCTGCGATATCTGGAGCATCACAGTTTAGACAGCAAATCGAGAAGCCCATCTGCTCCATGGCTCTTCTTGGAAGCGACATATGATGTGCTACTTGCGCTGAGTTATGAGTCTACTCGAATTCGAAACTGGAAAGGAGGCCGTAGTCTTGCAGCAGGCTAGGGCCGCTTCCGAGATAGCACAGAATCCCCCTTCTACTACGCGAGTCTTCGGGAGTTGAGTTGTTGCCAATAGCACAATCTCCTGTACAACCATCTGCGAAGGCGATGTATACCCTTCCTTCGCTATCTATATGCAAGTCATTGAAGTCTAGAAGATTTCTATTTGATCCTCCAATATCCCTACAATCGCCACTATTTAGGCAGATGCTTCCTATCTGGACAGGGTCTACTGATGCTCTAACTGTATGGAAAATCGGATTTGGGTCTAAGGCGTTCAGGCTGTATGTCACGTACAGATAGTAGCTTACGTTGCCATTGGCGTAATGTGCATTACCATCCCATGGTTCACCGTCGATGTTAGGTTGTCCGAGCTCGCTAGTATCGTCACTTCCGAGGTAAGTTACCGCGATTCGGCCTGGATCGCCTGCATCAACCTGTGGAAATGCTGTTGAGATTACTTGGTTCGGACTCATTCGGACGCTGGTCTCACTCCATGTCTGCCCTGAATCGGTGCTGACAGCCATATACACGCCTTCGTCGGCCCCTGTCCAGATATGGTATGCATTTGATTGGGTATCTGTTGCTACTTCGGAGTTCTTTCTAGGATAAGGTGTCCCTTGGTCTTCGCCCATTGTTCTCTCAAACCACGTTAAACCGTTATCCTTTGATACGATTACCGTGGGCGTCTCAACTCTAGGTGTAACGTAAACCGTGCCATCGGGTGCGGAGGTGATTGCCCCGTGAAGACCGCCATTAGTTGTGGCTAGTCCAAAGATCTGGCCTCCTGCCTCAAAAGTCGCTCCTCCATCGAAGCTGGTGAAGCAAAAGATTCCTGCAAGTTTATTGTAGCAGTAGTAAACCGCCTGTTCATAGAATGCTTGTGAAAACTGGCCTCCTATTCCATACCCACTACTGGTCCAAGGACCTGAAGCGAGTTTGATATGGTCATTTATGGGTGTTGTCCCAGAATCATGTGGGTTTCCGACCCATGAGTCTCCATCGTCGTCGCTCCAACAAATCCAGGATGTCTCCAGCCCCTGCATCTGCACATTGAATATCCGGTCTGTTTCCGGGTCTACCCACCCATAGGGATCATTGGTCTGGAATGCACATAGCGGGCCTGTTACGTCTTCCCATGACGCTCCGTGATCGCATGAACGCATCACCTTCTCAAAGGCAATGAAGAATATGCATCCGCTAGAAGTTACGCCAATGCTGGGTTCAGCGCCATCCTCACCGACATCACTGAAGTTGAAGACTAGTGGAAGAGGCGGTACATTGATTTCATTACCGTCTGAGCCTGTCACGAATACTAGCTGTGGAGTTTGCTCTTCCTCTACTTCTTCTGATGAAGTGGCGCCCTGGAGGCAACCGGAAAGGGGCAGTAGCAGTAGCATGAGAGTAGTCGCCATCACCATCCGTGGTCTTTTCATCGACTCTCCCCGTATGGTATTGAACTTGAAACCTGCTGATTATTAGTCCCTTCAGATTCCGTGAGCTGTGGAAGGCGGAACAGTAGACCAAGTGGTAGTACTTGCAGGCGGAATGGGGACTCGTCTCGGTTCGATCTCAGAGAAGACCCCCAAGTCTCTTGTAGAGGTTGCAGGTCGTCCAATTCTCTCCCACATCCTAGAGTGGGCTAATACTCAGGGTTGCAGGACTGGATTGGTTTTGACGGGTCATCTGGGCGATCGGTTTGATGATTACTACCTAGATTGCGATATGGATCTCACATTCCATCGAGAGCCCCGACCGCTTGGGACAGGTGGAGCACTATGGAACGCGAGAGAGCTTCTGGATCAGAGGTTCGTCCTTCTTTGGGGGGACGATCTACACATGATTGACTACTCTAACTTACTAGAAACGCATGTTTCTTCCGGCTGCGATTTGACTATGACCGTTACCAGTCAGCACTCTTCATTCAATCTCAAACACGAGATGGGGCGAGTAGTTCGCTATGACAAGCACCTTTCGACGCCTGACGGGCTCAATGGTTACGAATCTGGTACAAGCATCGTCGAAAAGGCTCTTCTAGATGCTCATGGAAGGGATGGCTTTTGGAGCTGGGAAGAGGTTGTTTATCCATCCATGTCTGGTTCGATTGCCGCTCACTTAGATGACGAGCCTTTCTGGGACATAGGTACCCCTGAACGTCTAGTTTTACTAGATCGTTTCCTGAAGGAAGGCTGAATCCGAGGAAATCAGAGTTTCGCCTGGAAGTGCATTTTCATCCTCGAGAAGTGCTAGAATCATCCCCCCAAACCCTCCCCCCATGAGCCTAGCTCCGAGGACTCCGGATATATTTTGTACCTTCCTGACAATCAAGTCTACCTCGGGCGTACTAGTGAGGATTTTCTCACTTATTGATGAGTGGGAGTGATTCAGAAGTTCCCCAAGCTGGGTTGCATCGCAAGAAAGTGCTTCCCTAACTCTTAGGCTCTCTCTCTCGGAGTGATTCTTCCTAGTTTCCTCATTAGTATTCGGTTCGACATATTCTGTTTCACTCAAGCTCCTCCTAATGCCTGTGTCCACCAACTTAAACACCCAACCATCGGGGAGTCTGAAATTCTCTACAGCCATTTCTTTGAAGTTGATCAAAGCGGCGTTGCCCCTTTTCGAATGGGTAATTGCTATTTGATCCAAGAGACCGCATGCCGAGCCCAATATCTCATGCTCAATCCTCTGCGCCTTAGTGGCTATTTCCATTCTATTTCGAGGATTCTGGGAGCACATGATGATCGCTACGCAAAGAGCTGCAGACGAAGATAGTCCCGCTCCGATGGGGATATCGGAAACGACGCTGAGTTCTGCGTTCCAACCTCCAGCTGCCTTCCATAAACGGACGATTGTCTCTTCACCACGAATGCCGTCATCTCTGCTTGAGGCTGTCAGAACCAATCTATGTTGACTTGAAAACGCTAGAGAAAGGCCACCGAAGTGGTCGGTATGTTCGCCGATGATGTTTATTCTTGCTGGAACAGAAGCTACTCTTTTCATTTCAGATAGCCACCTAGACTTAGTGATGAGTGCTGATCAGAATCCTATCTGATCCTCGTGGCCGCATTCAGGATGAGCGCATATTACCTTGTATCTCTCTCTTTTGGGCCTAGGGATTTCCATCCTACTACCACACATAGTGCAATGATGTGTGATTGTTTCCGGTTCCTTACTAATCGTCTCCTCTACTTCGTCGAAATCGCTTAGAATCGTCTCCGAGGAAGAAGTTGTCCAGCCGATCTGATCAGAATAAGAGTCTGTGTCATCTGAAAGTTTCTTAGCACGTAGACCCAATTTAATTTTGATTCTGCGGCCTTTCTTTTTCGAAATTGGAGGAGTTCCTGGTTTTCCTTTTTTAGGATTCGGCTTTCTTCTTTTGCCCACAGGTTTTCCTTTTGGTCGTCTCTTTGGTTGACGCTTCGGTTTCTGTGAGGGTTTCATCTTCTTCTTTTTTGCATCTGGTCTTGTCTTGGATGGTGGAGCCTTGGGCGCGGCTGGGGGCGGAGGTGGTGGAGCCTTGGGCGCGGCTGGGGGCGGAGGTGGTGGAGCCTTGGGCGCGGCCGGGGGCGGAGGTGGTGGTCGTTTGGCTCCGTCCTCAGACATGGGTATCAGACGTAGGGGAGGCTTGCTCCCTTTGAAAGAATCGGGAGGGGGGTTCGTTTCATGCTGGGTAGGTTAGCAAAGAATGCACCTGAATCGGAGATATCGCGTCTCTAGCTCCAAGTCCGTCCAATTCAATCAAAAACATTGCACCGAGAACTGACGCCCCACAGGCTTCGCATAGACTAGCACAGGCAGAGATTGTTCCTCCAGTAGCTAAAAGGTCATCTATGAAGATAGCCTGCTGTCCAGGTTTTATTGCATCTTCATGGATTTCTAGAGTATTGGATCCATACTCAAGAGAATACTCCTCACTCAGTGTGACGTGAGGGAGCTTGCCAGGCTTTCTAACCGGGACGAAGCCGCAGCCAATTCTATCTGCTAACAGAGGTCCGAAGATGAATCCTCTTGCTTCGGGGCCAAGGATCACGTCCGGAGTCCAGCCGAGCATTTGTAGGTCCTCGGAGAACCGGTCTGTAATGGAAGAAAGCAGACCCGGTTCGGCGAGGACCGGTGTGATGTCCCTAAACATCACCCCCTCAATAGGAAAGTTCGGGACAGTTCTGACTGTGTTCTCGAGCGTCTGGATCAAGTCATCTGACATGCTGTTAGCTCCTTTTGGGTTCGAAACACCTCGTTATTCTAGGCTATGTTTCGCTTTCACATGATCAATCAATCGTGACGTTTCCGTAGAACAGAATCATCGCTATAGCGAGACCCCACATCACCATGCTAATGTCCTTGTGCTTTCCTGAGAGGGCGTTAATCAGAACGTAAGTGATTATGCCCCAAGCTATTCCTGCAGCGATGGAGTACGTAAACGGCATCATAACCATGGTTATGAAAGCTGGAATGGAGTTTCCAATATCGGACCAGTCGATATCCGCTGCTTGCCTCATCATCATTGCGCCGATTACCACCAGAGCAGGTGCTGCTGCGAATGTTGGTATTTGCTTGAACAATCCCGCAAGCAGAAGTCCTGAGAGCATTAGAACTCCGACTGTGACTGCCGTTAGACCGGTCTTGCCTCCTTCTTCTACACCGGCTGCAGACTCGATGTAGGTTGTTGTCGTGCTCGTCCCGAATGCAGCTCCTACGATCGTTGCGCCGGCATCTGCCATGAACGCTTCATCGGAGTTGTGCAGCTCGTCAGTCTCCTCGTCAACATATCCTGCCTGCCTCCCGACGGAATATAGTGTCCCTGCGGTGTCAAAAATATCTACGAACAGGAAAGCCACCATGATCAAGAAGAAGTCAGCATAAGATACACCATCTCCCAGGTTCCCGAGACCGTCTGACCCAAATGCGGCGAAGAATGACTCTTCAGGGAAGTTGGCGACATCGAATATTGCCGAGAATGAGAAAGTGACCTCTGCAGCGTTAAAATCTGTAACATTGTATGTGTCTACAACTGGATCCCCGATGGAAGCAATTATCCAAGCGATTGCGCTTGTTCCAAGGATGCCATAAGCAATCGCTCCCTTTATTCCTCGCGCCATCATAGCTGTAGTTGCAATAAGGCACGCCATGGCCCAAAACTCTCCGTTTGTGTACGTTATTCCGTCTAATTCATGTGTCAACTGAACTAACGTCGCGGGGTCGTTTATTATCCATCCCATTTCTCTAAGTCCGATGATTGCCAGGAACATTCCAATACCTGCACCTGTTGCAATCTTCAGATCCTTCGGGATGGCGTTTATCATGGCCGTTCTTGCTCCAACCTGAGGGAGAGATAATATCAGGAACAACACTCCTTCTAGGAAGACGGCGAAAAGCGCCATCTGCCAACCAATCCCATTATCGCCGAGTACGACTGTATACGCAAAGTATGCGTTCAAGCCCATTCCCGGTGCCAAGGCAAACGGTAGGTTCGCCCACAGTCCCATGATGACACAACCCACGAACGCAGCAACTGCAGTCGCGAATAGTGCATCATCGAAGGGTATCCCTATAGGTCCAGATGTATCTGTTGCTGTGAACCCTAGTTCAAGCATATCTGGGTTGACGAACAGAATGTACGCCATCGTGAGGAAGGTGGTAAGACCCGCCCTCAACTCTCCCTCGAGGGAACTACCCTTCTCTGTATATCCAAAGTAGTCATCCAATTGTTTTACTTCCATTTTTTCACCTTTTTTTCTATTCCAATGATGAGTTGTCACTCACCTAGTTGGCCCACTGACACCTCGGCTTATGTACAATTTCTAGATAAATTGGGATTTTTCGGATCAGATCATGAATTATCCTAGTTCCAGAGTTTCAGTATTTGATGGAATGTGCACCCTTGTTTCCTCTGCAATTTCTGTGGCTATCGCTTGAGCGGGCCCGTCTTCGGCATGGAAAATTATGGTTTCATCCGGAGAGCATTGTCTAACAAATTCACAGATCGAGTCATGATCAGCATGATTGGACAAGTCGAACTTGTCTATTTCTAGAGGGATTCTTGTCTGGCGACCGTAAACGTTCAAGGCTCCCGTCTCTAACAGCTTCCGACCTCCCGAGCCTTCTGCCTGGTAGCCTGTTAGCAGTACTGCATTCGAGCTATCATGTCTTAGCCTATTTAGGTACCAAATTGCTGGGCCCCCGTCTAGCATACCGCTGGTGGTGACGATTACATCCGCACCCATCGCCTTTTTTCTGTCTGACTTTCCGCTCACCCTCTTCGCCCACTTGTATGCTGCTTCCATCTCATTTGGGTCTCTAATAAAATCCCGGCAAGTAAGCCATTCCCTTGTGACTCTCGTACCCATTCCGTCATAATGGACATTCAGCTCTGGTGTCTCTCTATGAAGTATCCTGAGGATGTCTTGACCTCTCCCCGAAGCGAAAGCCGGGATCAATGCGGTGCCACCTCTGGAGACTACCTCCAGGACTCGAGACACAAGTCTGCTTTCCTCTTCAGTTCTATCTGGATGTTGTCTGCCCCCATATGTCCCCTCTATGCAAAGGATGTCACATTTCCTCGGCATTGCCCTAATTGCATTAGGGCTATCTCTAGTGTCTAAATCCCCTGTCCACAGGATATGCAACTCAGGCGTCTTTATCTCAATCATTGCTGCGCCTGGAATGTGTCCTGCGGGGAGAAGTCTACACTGCCATTGTCCTACCTCGAACCAAGTGTCAAACTCGTGTCCCACCCATGAAGAAAGGGCCTCTTCGAGGTCTCTTTTATCCCAACCCAGTGGGTATCCTTCGATATCTGATACCTTGTATGTGTCTGACCACATTATCTCTGATACTGCTGCCGTTAGTCTGGTTCCGTGTAGCTTTGCTCCATGAGTCGTTAGCCATGGAGCCATGCCGATATGGTCGATGTGCGCATGAGTAAATATAGCGTCTGTTACAAAGGGTGCCTCGGAAGGATATCGGGGTGGCTTGGTGGGTGCTAGGCCATAGTCTATCAGCAATCTAGTCCCTGTATTATCCTCTAGAATGCACCCTACATTCCCAACCTCACCAGCACCACCAAGGAAATGTATTCTTATCCCTTTTTTTGGGGGTTTTTCTGGATATGGGGTTGTACTACCAGCACTGTAGAGAACCATAGAAGGCCCTAATCACATCAAGGATATGAATCAGACCCCAACCCCATCAGTTCCACTGGAATACATTAGCACAATGAATCTCTTATATGTTCAATTATAGTCAATTACGAAAAAAAGACAAATAATTATCGTCCCCAGATGAAAGATCTTCAGATGGATGTCTCAACATACTAAATAATAGAAATATTTTATTTAGTTATTGATCGATTATTCAGTTCCATATGAAACATAGGGGTAGGGGACATAACATTGAGATGGAGTGCCACCTGCCAAGAGCGTGCCCAGAACACCCGGA
>MDTB01033416.1_pt1 | contig 24777 bp, 13 predicted proteins | sample 811161 | NCBI WGS metagenome assembly MDTB01 (sample SAMN05326650, study PRJNA326480) | marine metagenome | isolation source: seawater | place: Mediterranean Sea | collected 2009
GAGTGGAGTTTGCCACCATTCCTTATCTTCTATTTCATCATTCATGCTATTGATAATTGATTCTCCAAAGGCCATTGCCATCAATAAAAATACGATTGAAATAGCAATTGTGGAAATTGCGGAGAGGTTCAAATCTCTTCTACTTGAAGAGGGTTGAGTGACAATTTCTGCGACGAGAATATCGTCGTTGGTCACAAAATCCTCTCCGGGCATGTACGAACCAACAATTACTCCATCATGAGTATGACGCTTTTTTGCATATAATTCATTGATGTGAAACATGTCGTCGCGACATGCGAGGTCGATTTGTCACTTTAGTCGTCCTCAATTTTCTCTTACTATCCATGCTTCCTTCAACTATTGCACAAGAAGAAGCACCTGAATGGAGGTCTGTAGGTATAGACCCAGAAACGTGGACTGATGGACCAGTTGAAGAAGATACGCCTATGAAAGAATCATTCGAGGGCAATGCCATTTTAGTCATTGAAGTAACCTATCATACCTCTTTGACCTCAGAAGAATTTCAAGGTAGTATCACTATTGAGTTATTTGAACAATGGGCGCCAATTACTACTAGTAACATAATCCAACATATTGAAACAGAGTTGTATGATGGTATTTTCTTTCACAGAGTTGTTGACGACTTTGTTATTCAATCAGGTGACCCTGAATGTAAGACAAACGGAATTTACCCTATGACTTCACCACAATGTAGCAATGGCGGTACTGGTGAAACCATACCTCTTGAACATGATGAGAACCTATCACATGTCGACGGGGCGATGGGAATGGCAAGAGGTGCGGAGCAAGATTCGGCAGATTCTCAATGGTACATAACCGATGAAGAACAACATGGATTAGACCCTGAAAATAGAGATGATGGAGGTTATGCTGTATTCGGTATCGTAAGGGATGGTATGACTCATGTTCGTGAGATAGCTAATACTCCAACAGCAACAAATCCTGCTAGTGACCAAGGAGTTCAAAATCCTGGTCCTGATTTGCTGGGTCGCCCAATCCGTGAAGTACATATCAATTCGATTAGAATGATTGGCGTTTCTGACCCTTATGGCAATATCAACTCAGGAGATTATGACTCACAAACATACAATACAATAAGTGATTTTGATACTAGAGTAGTCACCTCAATCGCTTTCATTATTGCGATTTTACTGATAGGAGCTTTGGTTTACATGACACAAATAGACCCTCCCTCAACCTTGGACGATGAGTCGAGTTTAGTTTTGGATGCAGTATTATTTGATGAATTTAATGACCCGTATGAAATGAGTAATAATATTGCAATAATCAAAGATGACAAAGATTAGTCCAGATAGGGAAGGGCTTTGAAGTTCAAGTATCTAGGCGAGATATGCGAAAGGCAATATTTACTATATTATTGATGCTTTTCGTTCAACTCAATGTTCCGATAGTTAATGCAGATAATGGGCGTTCTGCAAATGTCGAACTTTCAGTACCAAAATATGACTGGTTTTCTAATGAAACAGTTTCAATCAGTGTTAGGGTGTCAAATACTCCATTTGGCGTTGATCTTTATGGAAATTGGGAATTAAAGGATTTCAAGAATGATGTAGTTGCAAATGGAACACATATATTCCAGGCTTCAGCAACAGTTACTCAGTTTAATGTTTACATGAATTCTTTTTTCAATGGTGAAAACTTCTATTATTTTTCAATCGAAATTATTGATTCTTCAAGTTCTTTTATAGGAGATGGGGATATTACTTTGATAGTTTTTCAAAATACAGTAATGCCTCAAAGAAATAATTTACTGGTCTTTGGTGACTCATTGAGTGATATGGGAAATGCCAAAAATTCCATCCTCAATGTTCCCGATGTACCGCCATATTGGCAAGGAAGATTTTCCAATGGCCAAGTATGGATTGAATATGTTTCACAGGCTTATGGGTTATCCACAACCATCGGTTCAGGAATTGACCAAGGAGATAATCGAGCCTTTGGTGGTTCTCAAACAGGAGTAGGATATTCCTATGTTCTACTACCTAATGTTGGTACTCAGATTTCAAATTATGTGGCCAATGTTCAATCGTCAATATCTCCTAATGACGTAGTATCACTATGGTCTGGGGGCAATGATTTTCTTTATGGAACAGCCAATTCAAATACCATTGTAGCAAATATGGAAACACACATCAGAGAATTATCTGCAGTAGGTGCTAGGGAATTCATCATCCCCAATCTACCTCCTCTGGAAAAAACCCCTGAAATATTGGGGAGAAGTCAAAATCAGCAGAATTCAATAGCGTCTGAAGTTGTATCATATAACCAAAAACTATTGTCCTTGATTGGAAACATATCAGTGGAATTAGGCTTAGAGATTCATTTTATTGATGCATGGACTCTGTTTAATGATATAGTGGATAATAGCATGGCACTTGGAATTGTAAATACACAAGATTCAGCATGCTCAGCTTCAGCCACTTTATTGCCTCTTCCGATTTGTAATAGTGCCTCTACCTTGGCAGCAAATCCAGATGAATATCTCTTTTTTGACAAAGCTCATCCTACAAGAGTAATGCATAAGTTCATCTCTTATTTTGCCATTCAATCTATCGGTTATGGTGAAACAGATGGCGATGGAGTAATCGATAATTATGATTTATGCCCATGGACTGAATTTGGTAAATCTGTAGATTTAGATGGTTGTTCTTGGGAACAATTAGATGATGACAACGATAACATTGCTAATGGTCAGGATAATTGTCCTTCGACGGAAATAGGTGCTGTAGTAGATATTGATGGTTGTTCAGCCGAACAGAGAGATTCAGATGATGATGGACTCAATGATGCGATTGACCCATGTCCATTTAGTGAATTATTAAACGACCATGATTCTGATGGTTGTACAGATGATATTGATGAAGATGATGATAATGACTATGTTTTAGATATCGAGGATAACTGCCCTAAAGGAATGATAGGGAACCATTCTAATGATTATGATTTAGACGGATGTCGAGATATAGAGGATATTGATATGGACGGAGACCAATTGCCGAATCTTAACGAAGCGGACATAGGTACCAATCCTCTTGATGAGGATACAGATGATGATGGATTCTTGGATGGCGTCGATCAATTTCCGTTGGACCCTACCGAATGGTATGATAGTGATGGCGATGGTTGTGGAGATAACTCCGATGATTTCCCAACCGATTCCAGCGAATGTAGTGATTCAGATAACGATGGCTTTGGTGATAATATCGATGCTTTCCCTGCCGATGTTTCAGAGTGGTTAGATACAGATGGAGATGGTTTTGGAAATAATCGAGATGCATGCCCTAATGTAGCAGGTAATTCTCTTTCTCCAGAGGGATGCCCAGATAGAGATGGTGATGGGTTTTCAGATGATACTGATTTATTCCCTAGTGACCCAGATGACTGGGCTGATTCAGATGGCGATGGATATGGTGATAATTCCGATTTATTTCCAAATGATGAAACCGATTGGGCAGATTTAGATAATGATTCATATGGGGATAATAGAGATAGATTTGCTAGTGACCCATTAGAATGGAACGATACTGATGGGGATACTGTTGGAGATAATTCGGATGTGTTCCCAGAAGACCCTACAGAGTGGATTGATAGCGACGGGGATGGTTGTGGAGACAATATCGACGTATGGCCTTTAGACCCGTCAGAATGTTTCGATAGAGACGTTGACGGAATTGGAGATAATTCGGATTTATTCCCTGATGATAGGGCTGAATGGAATGATACTGATGGTGATGGACTTGGAGATAATGAAGACCTTTTCCCAAATGACTCGAAGGCTAAATATGATGATGATGGTGATGGACTTGCCAATTATTATGACCCATTCCCAGATAATGAAAATATGGATTCTTGGTTTGATTTAATTTTAAGATTAATAATTATCGGAGGAGTTATTGGAGCAATAATATTTGCTGTAAAGAAGAATTCTGAAACCAAACATCCAGTACCTTGGCATCAATATAATGACGAAGAAATGTTAGAAGCCGCTGAAACAGATAATATTCTGCCAGAAAAACCAACTGGGCCACCGCCGCCAGGTTCTTTTCAATGAATCATAGATGACAATGAACATCTAAAACAACATGTCGAATTCGCGGAGCATACCACTTTACTTTCTCAATATTTTTTACCTCGATATTCCAGTTGCGACCAAGTTCTTTTGAGATTATTTTTAGTTTAGAAATCGTTTCTTTAGCCCAAGAAGAAATCTTTTCTTCAGCCACATTCATATGAATATGCAACCATCCGCCATCACTTTTCAAGCATTCCAACGCCGGCTTCCAAACGCTTTCAGATGAGGGTAGAATACCGAGGTGGCACCGGTCTGAAATATTTCTAAGGTTTGCTAGAGCAATTTTATTATCGCCCTCATGAATAGTTAATTTATGTGAGACATTATTCTTTTTTGCAGCCCATGACAATGCTTCTATAGAATTAGGATTTATTTCACACGCATGTAAATGCTTGACATTACTTCTAACTAACATCGGTAAACTATAGTATCCAATACCTGCAAATGCATCTATTACAATTTCATCTTTCATGTCGATATTTCCTATTCGATGTCTTTCAGTGACATTACCCGATGAGTACATTACTTTGGTGGCATCAAAACCAAAATGCACTCCATGGTCGAGAAGTTCCACCCAACCTCCTTCTCCTAGTAATAATTCAACTTGAGAAGTTCTCATCATATCATCTGATATTGGTTGTTGACGACCTAAGCGATTTACTCCAAGAGAATCACAAATAACTTTCCAAAACTGAACTTTATTAGTTTCTTCACAATTAGAAAGAATTTCAATCCATTCTTTTTGAGTAAATGCATTCGATGGTAATAGTGCTAAATCACCTAGTAGTTCCCACTTATTTGGAATATAATTTATCAAAATACTTCTCTGTTCAAAGATACCTAAGTCTTCTAACCAAGACGATATGTTTGATGACATTAACTGTGCAGGATTTAAGTTGGGAGTATTGATTTCTAACATTATTTCTTCAATACTAATTTGTGCACTAAGTGAAGGTATTTTTTCAGAAATTTCTTTTGTTATATTTTCGTAATTACCTTGAATGGGTAATGCTAATTTCTCAGAAACTCTTTGAGGTCGAAATTTATTTTGATAGAGATTATTTTCGACTAAAAATTGTTTTACCTCAGAAGAAAATTTCAGAGGAACTAAAACAGCCAAACAAATTGAAATGGCATATTTTATATCGCTCATATGGTGCTCACGAGGGTAATTGCTTTGAATGTCACTCTCATAGCCTAACACATGTCGAGTAAAAAAATCACAAGTGGAAAAAGTTCAAAGGTGATAATTTTTTTAATTCAGTCAATCTTACTGATGCAAATTTTTGTTCCATTTGCTAGCGCAGATGGAATGCTTTCGTGCTCAGATTCGCCTCAAGGTGGTACTTGCGATGATTATAATTCTGCACATGACCAAACTCCAGATCAACCAGATTGGGTGAGTGGGAATTATGACTTTAAATTATTAGATACTTCAAAAATTCAACTTGAACTAACATGGGCAATCCATGAGTTTAACCGTTCTGCTTTAGGGCTAAATATTGACCTAACAGCAGATGGCATAGATGCTGAGGATGGAGCCCCTGCGGACTTGATTAGAAATAATTTCGATATAAGCCCCGCTGGACCTGGTACAAATACAGTTAGAACTCAGTTACTACAAGAAGTCGATTCCGCTTTAGAATCCTCTCTAGAATCTGGATTTGGTGAAGCAGTTCTAGGAACTGGATATACTTCCTCAATAACTCAAGGAGGAGTTACTACGTCCTGTTCCACTGACCCCGCTACAGATTCAGTATACTCTTCAGAAGGAGCATCTGAAAACAACGCATTTATGCCCCCAATATGTATTTCTTCTTCAGTTATTATTACACTTACAGAGAGTGCATTTAGTCTGAATTCTTCTTCAAGCCTAGATTTAGAACGAACATACCAAGGATTATTGGTAATGGGTGCTGAGATTACTACCGATTTTTCACTTCTAACCCTTCCTGGTCATCAAGGAAACTATTCATTTTCTCCACCTGATTATGCAGATATATTGTCTGTTGATGAAAATGGCACAATCGCTGCTAGAGTCGGGTCACCTGGCAACCCAGCATACTTCGCTGGAGAATGGGGGGTTGACCATAGAAATGCCCCTGAAGGTGCTGGCGATATTGAAACCCCGATTTCAGTAGTCATTGCTAATCGAAATAGGACATCAACAAGTACAGTTAGTATTGATAATTCTAGTAAAGCAATCGACTTGAATATTAAGTTAGATTTAACCGATGAATCTGCAGTAACATTAGATTTCATAGTAGAGATGGCTTATCTTGATGAATCGATTATGAATGAATGGAATATTTCTCTCATGAGTGCAACTGACAAGGCTTCTTTGCCAGTGATTACATCGGATGGTATCCGCCTTGCTTACCACAATGGCTTGGTTGATTTGACCGAATTAACTTCACAATTCCCAGTAGAATCAATTGCAGATGGCATTTCCTCTACAGTTGGCGGTATTGAAGAAATTCAGATGAATGAGATGTATTGGGTTTCTGATGCATTAGCTGATGGGTTATCGTCCGCAGGAGGTTTGAATTATTCTCATTCAACTGGGTGTGCTGAAACGCCAGACCCAGGTGTAGACTTACATTATTGTGTGAGAGGACCTTCGGCTATGACTGAGGAATATCCTGTATTCTTAAGGACAACAAGCCAACCATTTTCAATGCGACTTATCGATATTTTGAAAGAAAATAATGGTGATGAAAATATAGCAAAGTTCCTTGATGTAATTACCGAGAATGATTTTAGAAGCGTATTGAATAGTGGGCTATCGATTGAAACAGCGCTGTCATCAGATTATCTCGAAGGAATTATTCCAGATAATTTGCCGCCAGCAGAGTTGACTTTAGAAATAATTTTACCAACTTGGGTTAGAACTATTGATGGAGATAATAAAATTGTCATGACCCATTCTCTTGGTAATAATTCTGACTCTGAGATATCATTTGCTGGAACCAACCCATATGATTGGAGAAATGAAATTAAAAATAGTGATGGTGAGGTAGTTTGTACCACATTACAGAGAACTTGTATATCTACATCAATTGATTTTGATGTATCTGCATTTAGAATAAATGAATGGACTCAGTCAGTATCGGTTGATTTTGCATTGGATGCAGAACTGTCTATTCATAGGATTACAGTTCCTTTAGATCGTTTAGATCAATCCGGCTCAACACAAGTTCATATGGAGGCATTACCTTCAGACCTAATCCGCTTAGGCCTTGACATTGCTAGTAGAATGAGCGAACCACACGTTGTTGATGGACCAGATAGTATATGCAGTGATGACCAAGACATGGAAGTTTGTGATGAAGATTTATCTTTCAGTTTTACCGAGCAAGGGTTAACGGATTTTTCTGAAAATGTAGGAGATGTCTTGACTGCTTACATTCAGCAAATTGGTAAAGAATTACCTGAGCAAGAAGATTCGCCGTTTACAAATGTTGACTTAAGTGGATTTAAAATTAAAACAGCAGTTAAAGGAATAGGTGCCCCAGATTTGACAATTGGTGATGATGAACCAATAACTCTTAGCGTCGAAATTCCAATGGTAGAATTCAAATTAGATATTGATGGTAATCTAGGAGAAATGATTGGTGGAGATATGGAAAGTTTAGAAGTTTCTTTCCTCGCAAATGCAATGTCTAGTCAAATACTACGTCCTATGGTAGATGTTGCAGAAGCGATGGGTGCATCATTATCCAACAGCCTTGTTTCAGGCCAGGGACTAACTTTCCCTGACCCAGAACAGTCTGAATTAAGTTATACTTTTTCAGGTAATACCTCTGTGAATGAAGAATTTGAAGCAGAACTTAGTGGCCCAATTTCAATTACTCTTCCTAAAGGCATCACTCTAAAAGATGCTAAATCTACCTCTGGTAATTTAGAAATAACTGAAAAAGACGGTCGACAAGTTGTAACATATACAATTCCAAACGGAGAGTTTGAAGATACTATTACCTTCAGAGTCGAAGTATCTTGGGGATATATTCTAACTCAATTTTGGGTTTATCCAACTATAGTAATTTCACTTCTTTTCCTCATGATACGCAGGCGTAGAAGAAAGAAGAGACTAAAGAAACAACGGGCTGTAGTAAGATCTTCTCAAGCGAGTAAAGTTGGAATTGGCGATAGTGAGTTCTCAGATTTACAAGGATTCCATAGTGGAGGTATGCATGGAGACTTAGAACAGTTCAAGGATTATTCTAATGCTTCTAAGCCTACCTCTGAAAAAGGTGATCAATTATTTGATTAAGGATTAATTGCTTGATGGATTCTCTTAGCCAATGAGTTTCCAATACCAGGTACAGTTTGAAGGTCTTTGATACTTGCATGCTCAATACCTTTTCGTCCGCCGAAATGTCGTAGTAATGTTTGCATTTTCTTAGCACCCAGGCCAAGAACTTCTTGTAATGGGTCTTTTATTTTATCGCGATTTCTTTGTTTTCTATGGAACGTATTTACAAATCGATGTGCTTCATCTCTTGAGTGAATCAAGACTCTACCTTTTCTATCTAGGATAATAGGTTCTTTTTCTAGTCTGAATAAAGTTTCTTCACGTTTTGCGATTGCAGCGAGTTCAAATTCACCAACCACCTCATTTTTCACCAATATTTTACTGATGGTTTTCAAGTGGGTTTCACCACCATCAATAAGAAGTAAATCCGGCCATTCATCTTGCTTTTTGACCCATCTTTCAACAACCTCACTCATCATTCTTAGGTCATCAATTGCATCGCCTTTGATAGTGTATTTTCTGTATTCTTTTTTATTTGGCCTTCCATTTCTAAATGAAACACTTGCACCAACACGATTTTCGCCAATTAACTGAGCCATATCAAAGCAGACGATATGATTTAATTTTTCCATTCCTAAAAGTTCAGCACCTTCGTCAGCGGCTCTTTGTTCAAGAGACCCGCTCGCTTTGTCGATGAAGCGAGATAATTGGATTTCAGCATTTTGAGTTGCCAAGTTTTGAAGTGTCACCAAGTCTCCTCGAGTAGGAGTTCTCACCTCTACTTGGGATTGTCGTCTTCCATTTAGCCACTCGGTAGCTCCATCAAATAATGGAGTTGGAGTCAATAGTAATCTTGGTGGACAACGATTCTGGTAATGTGAAGAAATAAACATCGAAATTGTTTCACCGATATCTCCTCGATAGATAATTGGCCATGCTTCTTGGCCCTTTACAACGCCATCATCAGCATGAAGTACAACTATGGCTGCATGGTCTCCTTTCCAAGCAATTCCTATAGCATCACAATCTCGGTATACCTTGCTGGAAACGACATGTTGGCTAGTTGTTATTCTAACCGCCTTAATCATATCTCGTTGTTTAGCGGCTTTTTCATATTCCATTTTTTCAGATAAATCATCCATTTTTTTAGTTAACTCATCGATCAATTTTCCGGCCTTACCGTTTAGGACTTCAATTACTACATTAACGATTGAATCATATCCATGAGGGTCTAAGCAAGGGCCTCTACACAGTCCAATATGCATTGCTAGACAACCATCTTTTCCTCGACAATCCTTATCTCTAATTCCAAACTGTTTTCTCAGCAATTGCATTACTTGCTTAGCAGCACCTGCATGTGGAAACGGTCCCCATCGCTTAGCGTCTTTTGGCGGATGCCTAGTATACATTATTCGAGGAAACTCTTCATTGGTCAAAATTATGTATGGATATGATTTATCGTCCTTTAATCTTGAATTGAATCGAGGTTTATGCTCTTTGATCAGTTGTCTTTCTAGAATAAGGGCTTCTTTGGGAGATGTAGTGATAATATATTCAATATTATCAGAACGGGATACCAATTCTGTTATCATTTTTCTATCTGGATTGGAGGAGAAATATGATCGTACTCTTTCATTAATTCTAGTCGCCTTGCCAACATATAGCACCCTTCCTTGTTCGGTTTTGAAGAGATACACACCTGCCTTTTTTGGAAAAGAACTAGGTTCATACTCCACCGGCATATTATGCCGTTGACGGCGATACACAAAAGGACAACCATACCTCGAGTAATTGCTAAACATAACTTCGCAGTATTTGTTAGTGCGGAGTGTCTCCCGTAGGTGTTAGCCATGGTATCATCATCCCAAAAAAGGATACTTACATGGCTAAGCCAATTTTCTCCTGATATTGAAAATTCTTGGGACGCTACCAGAGATATTGCTTTACCAGGAATTGCAGATGGGCTTGGAGTGGTACGTTCTGCTCTCAATCTACCATTGAAGAAACTTGAGCAATCCGAAATGGTTTTCAAGCGTATGGCACATGTAATTGGGGGCGGTTCAAGGAGAAGGCAGGTATTTCACATAACTGAGAAAGGTAGAGAATATATTTCTAGTAACAAATCTAGTCCCAATAAAAAAATAAAATCAGGTATGATTTTTGGTAATATGCCAAGAGCCCCCGAAGTATTTGGAAGAGCAGATGATTTAACAAAAATCACTGACCAAATTAACAATTCTTCAGTACTAATATGTGGTCTTCCCGGTATTGGAAAAACTACTATTATCAGTTCGCTATGTGAGCAGTTTTTAGAACAAGAGAAAACGATAAGATGGGCAATTGCAAGTGACTTTACCGATATTTATGACCTATGTTCTCAATGGCAAATATCCGATTCCCTCCCTCAAGATATTACTGCTTTAGAGAGTTCGATAATCGAAAATTGTAATAATCAATTACTGGTGATAGATGACGTCCATCAAATTTCAAATAGACACAGTACTGCTATTGATGAGTTATGTCAAAGATTGAATGGATTAGATTCATTAAAATTAATTCTAATTGGACGAGAGCCAATTACACTTTTTTCCTATTTGGATAAAATACAAATTCTACCTTTAGAGCAACAGTTTGGGGCCAAAATCCTTGGTGAAGAGTTACCATTGGATGACAGAATGTCAATTTCAAAGAGACTGGGAGGACACCCGCTTGCTCTACAATTATATCAGCCAGAATCAGAACTACCAGAACAATCAACCGATGTCCAAAACTACGTAGAGAAGACGGTTCTATCTAACTTAAACGAGAAGGAGAAAGAATCCTTGAATTTATTGTCATTAGAACCGATTCCTATAGAATCAAATAATTCCTTGGTAAGTGAAATGATTGGAGTATTTGATGACCAAGCCCTGCTAAGATGGAGTTCAAGTAATTCGAAACTAGAACTTCACCACCTTATTAGAAACGTAAGAAGGTCTTTTATTGGGCAAAGCGAACAAATAAAGATGCATAATTCCTTAGCCGAACATTGGAAAAATGTTGATAGGAATGGTGATGAAGACTTAATTTTACTATATCATCAAATAGCCAGCTCCAATGAAAATATAATTGAGTTAATAGAACTACAATTATCTAATTTATCCCCACACCGCTCAAATATTTTAGCGGTACTAATCGAACAGGCGATAGACCAAATCCCGGAAAACTCTGACCTACATTATTTTGCTGCGAAAGTGGCTGCAAAAAGATGTGAGGTGGATTTCCTCAAGCACCATATTGAAAAAATCAAAGATGAAAGAAATATTGGATTAAAATTCGAACTAGCATTATTCGAGGGAAGGGTCGATGATGCAGATAAATTATTTTTACAAAGTTTAGAAAATGCAGACTATGATTTATCCAATAGAATCTCAATATCTGCAGCATCTAGGAGAATTGAAGACAGAATTTTTGATCAAAAAGCAGATGAGGAAATCATCAAGGAAACAAAAGATTATCTTTCCAAGATAGATATTAGTAAAGTTAGACAGTCATCTAAATCTGCTTCAATTATTGCTATTTCACTGATCAAGCATTCCTTGGCATTACTTGAAAATGACTTGATTGCGGCACAAAAAATTACTGAAAGCGTTCAGCATCTAGGTTTGGAATCAGAGCCACTGAGTTTGAATATGCGCTCTAAAGAAGTAATTTTTGAACTAAAGAATGGTCTAAAGTCATCGAAAGAAGCAGTTGATTTTGTTGAAAAAGCAATTTCTTATCAAAGCAATCCAATTTATAGAGATTCAATTAGATTAAACTTAGTCGAAACTCTCACTTCTTCTGATTTAGAATTAGCAAAGTTACAATTTGAAATGCTCAGTAAGCCAGACCATGAAGTTAGATTGAAAACATATAATCGATATGTGGCTAGATGGTGGCTATGTAAATCAATTATCTATCCTTCACAAAGATTGACTTCACTTCGTGAATCAATATCCCAACACAAACTGTCAGGTTGTCCAAGAGCTGCTAAAATATTAGAGAAAAGGCTACATTCTTTAATTTAGAGTTCTGCTCCGATAAGTGTTTTTGTATCAGCGATTCCATCCATTGGGCGGATTTCTTCTACAATACATCGTGTCAATAGAAATTCATCATCAGCTTGAACTCTAGCAATTAAGTCATATTCTCCAAATAATATCCATCCAGAAGTAACAAAATCTATTTTTTCAAGATTTTCTCTAACTAATTTCTCTTGTCCTGGTTTAGTTGTTATCAATACAAATCCAATAGCCATCATATCACCTCAATAATCCACTGCGATCAAAGTTTGAGTATCTTTAATCCCTTCAATCTGTCTAAACTCAGCCATTAACATCCCTGATAAGGTCTTAGAATCTTCAGCACTAATTCTTACAATCAAGTCGTATTCTCCATACAATGCATGAACTTCTGCTACTGATGAATGATTTGTCAGGGCAAGGTAGACATTTCTCTCATGCGAAGGCAAGGTTTTGAAAAGCACAAATGCTTCTGGCATATTTTATTCCAATTGAACTAGAGTTTTATCACTTACTGATACAACTATTTGATTGTAGAGTTGTTCAATTAGACGAACCCTTGAAGTGTATTACTGGCTTAAGACTAGTTATGCAGGGTAGCAAAACCTCGAGGTTGTTGGTTTTCTCGGTTTTATTCATGCTCTTTGCTGTACCTTTATCGGTATTTGTTGAAAACTCAGAATCTCCATCTTTACAGTCTCAAGAAGTTGAAAAAACCAGCGCACGTTCTCAAATAATATGGAGCGGAGTTGTTGAATTAACATCATCTTATACAGTCAATGTTACTGATGAACTAGTTCTTTCACCTTGTACAGTTGTCAAATTATCTCCAAGTCTCAGAATATATGTCGAAGGTAGAATTACAGCCCAAGGAACTTCTTCTTGCCCTGTTGTTTTTACTCAACTATCGACGGGATTACACTACGGTATCCAGTTTAACTCAAGTTCTAATGGAAGAGGTTCTTTGATGGATAATATTACTATCGAAGACTCTGTATATGGAATTACGATGTATAATGCCAATCCAAGAATAAATAATGTTACTATAATCAATCCTTCAAGAGTAGGTATTGATTTATTTTCTAATTCAGCACCAATTATTCATGACCTATATATCGACCAAGCTGGTCGTGAAGTAAGTTATTCAGATTGGCGATACGGTCTTGGAGTATCGGTAGGTGCAGGTTCTACTCCAATCCTAGACGGCGCTTATATGACTGATTTACGAATTAGAGGATTGAATATTTGGGGCGCTTCAGGCGGCTTATTTAGCAATATAGTAATCGACAATGTTACTGCAGAGGGCGCTAATGCTCTTTCAGCAGGTGTATGGGTTGAAGATAGTCAACCTTTGATTACCAATATTAGTGTCGATAAAGCAGATTATGGAATTTTAATTCGCCATATCGATGATGGCGGATACACGAGAGCAGTTGTTCGAGATTGTGTAGTATCAAATTCGATGTATAGGGGAATATATCTAGACAAAGCCAATCATACTAATTATACAAATTATGAAACAGCAGATTTCACAAATACAGTTGTCAGCGGAACGGGAGGTAGTGGTGCCAAAACAGCGAATATTGGATATGCTGGTATTGAGGTTAATGCCACAGGAGCATGGTTTGAAAATACCACAGTTGAAGATTCAACTACCGTTGGTGTTAGATTATACTTTGTCGACTCTTCCACGACATTTAGAGATCTAACAATTACTAATTCGGGAGACCCAGGGCAAGGAGCTCATGAGGCTGGATTGGCCATAAGGTCCTCCTTTTTCGCGCCTAATTTTGAAGGCTTAGAAATTTCAGGTTCTGTTGGTCCTGCTGTTTCTTCAACCTCTGGAGGTGCAATGCAGGGTAGTGATTGGTACCTCCACAACAACTCAAAACAAGGCTTGTATGTCGATTCTTCGACCCTTATTCTTGATGATTTACACTTATCAAACAATGGATATTCAGGAGTTCATGTTTATGATGCTCGTTATGTCGACCTATCAAATGTAACCTCGATAGGAAATGGTGTATCTGGAATATTGGATAGTGAGAAAGCAGGAATTTATTTTGAGAAATCCAATGATTTAGAGTCAAATTCTGGTGATGTTACATGTAATTTTTGTACGGTTAAGCAATCCTTAGGTGCAGGGATTTTAGTTAAGGACTCTGTTGATTTGTGGTTTAATCATATTACTTTGGAAGATAATAACCCCTCTTATGCACCCCTATCGATAGATAATGGTGGATTGAATCTAGGTCAACAAGGTGGACGATTACATCTACATGATATCCAAATTGATACAGAAAGAACAGGTTCACAATCAGGTCCTGCAATGGAATTAAACAAAGCAGCAGCCTATATCGATTTAGTGACAATGAGTGGAAACCATTCTGGAATTGTTTGGAATGCAGATAATAATGGTAATTTCATTTCCAGTATGAGTCGAGTTCAGTTTTCGGGCTCTTCTTGTTTAGTGCTCAGTGATCACATTGAACTATCGGGCCAAGATAATACGATTACTCCTCTTTGCACTGGCTCGTTAATCTTCCAGAACAGTAATGTCAACTGGTCAGGTTTGGTTGATTTGACATCAAATACTGTACTAAATTTAGATTCGTTTTCTTCTCTTCATTTACATCAACCTAGCCAAGTTGACCTAAATAATGCAATAATTGGTCTTTCTGCTACCATCGATGTGGCATGGGACATTGAAGTATGGGCAATCAATAATAATTCAAATGGCATTCCTCAAGCAACTATTGACTTGACATTTGACCAATTTGAGCCTTCTACACAAGAGCCAACCAATGAAATTGGTTATGTGAATTTTCCTAATTATGTTGGCCAGCAGTGGACTCAATCAGGGGCTTCATCTACTACTTCCGCTACAATTTCTTGTGGTTATGATGGAATTTCTAATAGTAGTTCAGTTCTATTAGACCAAGACCGAGTAGTGTACTGTCTATTGCCTCTTGGTAACCAGCCACCATTCTTGATTTGGGACACTCCAGAAGACCTAGAAATCTTCCCTAGTGGTTCAATAGTTGAATTTAATGCAAGTAATTCTTGGGATTTAGATAATGACCCGTTAACATGGGAATGGACTTCATCTATTGATGGAATAATAGGTACAGATTCTAATTTTACAGTTAATGATTTATCGTCTCCTCAATCGTTAAGCGACGGAATTCACACAATTACTGCTAAGGTTTGTGACGACTCTGGAAACTGTGCTCAACTATCGAGGGTTATAGAATTAGTAAATCAACAACCGGTTTTAGTAGTAAATTTCGACCCAGGATTGAATCCTTGGAACGTCTTAGAGATGCCAAGAACTGGATTGGTTCAAGTTAATTTAACTGGCTCATATGACCCCGAAGGAGATGACTTTTCTTGTTGGATGACTACCTCTTATGGACTTCAATATCCTTCAATTACTTCACAAACTTGCCCATATGTATTCAATTATACATTCCCGATGACTTCAAGCACAGGAAATCCAGCCCCTCCTTCGGATTCTTTCTCTCTTTCCATATGGTTGGATGATGGTATTAATACACCGGTGGAATGGGAATTTGATGTTGATTTATACAATGAAATACCGACTCCTCAGTTTACAATTCTTCGGAGTTCTAACTTTAGCGAAGAGGTTGTCACCTTAGATGGTTCACTTACAGTCGACCCCGAAGGTGACAACTTAGAAGTTGAATTTTGGTCAAGTATTGACGGAGTTTTACAATGGTCAGATGAAGAATCTGGAAAAGTTTGGCAAGGCCACCTTTCTCGTGGATTCCACACTATCGAAATGCGTGTTGGCGATGACGTCTTAGAACATGTGAACCAAACAAAGGTCACTTCTCAGCAAATTCTAGTTGAGAATTCTTACCCTAAATCGATTATTGCTACTCCAGTCAGTTCACAAACTTATGATTCTTCAGAGTTGATTCAATTCTCAGCAAATGGTTCTGGTGATTATGATTCTGAATGTTCAACGTTCCCTACAGAAGGGTTTTGGCACTGCTCTGAATTCGAGCCGAGTGCAGGTTCAGAGTTCCTTCTTGTATCTTGGGAAAGTGATTTGGATGGAAGATTAATTCCAACCAATGAGGACTGGTTAATGTTTGAAGGAAGACTATCAGCAGGTACTCACATTGTCACATTATCGGTAGATGATGGAATTCACCAGCCTGTTGAGACTTCTATCACGATTCAGGTTGAGCAATCTGCTCCTCACTTAGAATTAGCCACTCCAACAGACAGTCAAATCTTCAATTCCTCAGACTATATCTTTTGGAATGCGGTTAATTCTCAAGACTTTGATGGTGATAATTTCTCAATGACGGTTAGGAGTGATTTACTAAACGAACCTTTACTCGATTCAGTTTCTACTTCTGAAACTCATATTTCACAACTATCGGCAGGAACTCATTCTATTGAAATCCAACTCGTTGATGAAACCGGTAAATCAGCTTCTACTTTCATCACTCTCTTGGTCCAAACTTCTGCACCAAAAGCTGTAATTGTCTCCCCCACAAATCTTCAATCTTTCATAGGTGGGGATGAAATAATTCTTGAAGAATCATCTATGGATGCCGATAATGATATTATTTATCGTGAATGGAGAGTATTCCAAACAGGTAATTTCACGCCATTGCTTACTTACACAGCGAGTTTGGAAAAGATTACTTTACCGCCTGGTGATTATGATATCCAATTGGTAATAAGAGATAGTTTGGATGAGCAAGACCAAGAGCAAGTCAGAATCACAATCGAGGATACAGACCCTGAATTCGATGACCAATCTATCAAGATATCACCAACCGAAATGATAACAGACGAATTGGTATTATTCCAAGTGAGTATAATTTTACTAGACCCTGATGGAACGACCCAAGATGTTAGTGCTACACTTACGCATAATTTACAAGTTTGGAATTTCAATCTTAGTGATGATGATAATGATGACCTTTGGGAAGGCAGTATAAAGATTAGACCAGATCAATCTGGAAGGCCTAGTCTTAAGATTACAGCAAGAGATGGAGTTGGGGATGATGCTAATATCGACCAAATTTCTAGGACAGTTATTGTAAATGACTTAGAACAAGACAGCACTTCAATGGCATTTATTGCCATGGGTTCTGGAATAGTTATTTTACTAGTGATTATTACTCTAATAGTAGTTAGAAGAAGAAAGAAATTTGATGAATTAGAACTGATGGAATCATGGCCGGCCTTTGGGCGCAACCAAGAAGAGACACTTCAGTCAAAGGAAATTCCAGAATTAGAAGGTGGAATAGTCGATGGTGCAGCGGAAGTTGAATCTGAGCAAGAAAAATTTAGCATTGATGAATTACTAGAATAGTAAATCACTGTTCAGGTAAGTTTTTCTTGGTTGAATCCGGGTTTGAATCTCTTCCACCCCAAGGAGTTTTAGTTCTGTTTAGTCCTAATCGCTTTGCAAAAAGGAACTTGAAATTCTTCCATCCATCGCCCCATGTATGGATTTCAGCATCACCTACTCTTGGCCTATAAGGAACTGAAATTTCAATCGCCTTACTTTTACCTAAGTGTCTTCTAGCAAGAATTTTCATTTCTTCTGAAAGAGGCATTCCATCATTTGTTGGTTTCATTTTTTCATTTTTGAAAATTGATTTTCTAAATACCCACATTCCCGATTGTGAATCTTTTATTCCATAACCAAATAGAAGCCTAGCAGTGAATGATAATGCCCAATTTCCAAAGCCATGCAGTCCTGACATAGAACCACTTTCTGCAAGTGATAAACGGTCGCAAGTGATGAAGTCTAAATCATCGTCTAATAATCTCTTTACTAGTTTAGGAACTAATTCAGCAGGATATGTGCAGTCAGCATCCATTGTGACTATGATGTCATTTTTTGCAACATCAAAACCAGTTCTATATGCTCTGCCGTATCCTTTTCGGTCTTCCAAATGGACCCGTGCACCTTTCTTTAGGGCAAGTTCTCTAGTTTTATCACTTGAATTTCCATCGATAATCATTATCTCAAGATTTTTACACCAGCCTCTTGGAATGGAATCAATAGTAGGTTCAATCGCTTCTTCCTCATTTTTAGTAGGAAGAATTACTGTGACGGTCACTGGCAGTGAATCGGCCATATCAACGCCAATTAGCGAACAGTATTGAAAGCATTGGCTTAAAAATTCAAATTTTCATACTCCTATTATGGAGACATTCAAACGCAAGATGCCCGTGGGGAACACAATGCACATCGCCATGATTGCTGGAGAATACCCTCCTAGATGGGGCGGTATAGGCTCTGTAGTTTTTCATCTGGCAGGCCATTTAGCCTCCTGTGGGCATCAAGTTAGTGTTATTACGCGTTCTCACAAGGGTAAAACTCCAACTCAATCGGGAGTTTCTATTATCGAAGTCCCATGGCTTAAGGCTCCGATGGCCTTTACACGCTCATATGCAAAAAATGCGCTCAAGGCTCTAAAACACCTACATAGTTTAGACTCAGTCGATATAATTCATATCCATCTTCCATTAGCATCTTTCTCTAGGAAAGAATTTAGATTCATGGAGGATAATATTGCTCCCGTTTGTTCTTCATTACATGGATCTTGGTTGGGGGAGAAGCAAGGTGTAATCAGGGCTTCCAAGGCTAAGGAATCAGCTACATGGAGAAATCCAAATGACCTCGCTATTAGATTGACAGCGAAGTATTATTCCAAATTTGAAAGAGCAGGAATACTTGAATCAAGTATTTGTGTATCCAATTCTAATTCAACACTGTCTGAATTTAAGAATTGGTATCAACCATCAGAAAATTTCTCTTGCGAAGTTGTATTGTGGGGTTGTGACCATAAGGTATTCCGGCCACCAAATCAAGATGATGAGGAAGAGCAGTTGAATCATGAGAAAATACGTTCAAATTATGATTGTAATGATGAATTTGCTCTAAATTATATGGCTGAAACAAAAACTCCAATGATATTAGCAGTTGGAAGATTGGTGGCAAGGAAAGGTTACATGACCTTGATTAGAGCATTACCTGAAATCTTACAGCAGTATCCAGGTGCAAGATTGGTTGTCGTTGGCAGAGGTCATATGAAGAAGAGCTTACTCAAAAACGCCCGTAAGTTAGGTGTTGAACATGCATTATTTATTCGAAGCAGTATGTCATTTGATGAATTAGCACAACACTTTCGTTCTGCAGATTTAGTAGTCTATCCTTCATATTATGAAGGTCAAGGCTTGATTCCATTAGAATCATTGGCGAGTGGCACTCCAGTTGTAACTGTAAATCAACCGCCGTTGACCGAAATGATAGATACTTCAGTTGGCGACCTTTTCAAATCAGGAGACCCTAAAGATTTGGCAAAATCGGTTTGTCGTATGTTAGATTCCCCAGAAGAGAGAATAAAGAAGGCTAAATCGGGTAGAGAGAGAGTACTTTCTAAGTATACATATGAGCATAATGCAGAAGACTTTGAAAAAATATACAATTCTATTCTAAAGAAATAACACTCTTTCCAATTTATCTTTTGAGGCTTTTGAACAAGTTTTGACAATCGGCTATTTGATAGGTGGTATGCAGATGAGCCAACATGGTCGCGAAGCGATTCATGGTGTTGGCTTTGGCCGCGCTGATGATTTCATTTACGCCCCCTGTTTCGGCAGATAATAGTCTTCAAAGCGCTAATATCCTTGCAGAAGGGGTTTCTTCAAGCGGTTATGTCTGTTATGATGATGGCTGTTCACCTAACGATGAAGTCGATTGGTGGAAGATATATGCCTACAAAGGAGACATTGTAGAAATTTCATTTTCGGGAACTTTACCTAATCCAAGTCTTGTATGTATTTGGGGTGATGGTTGGGAAGGCGATTACTCTATACATGATTCTTCAGGCTCACAAATAGCATCACTATCACTTAGTGATGATAACCCAACTGGTACGCTAAGTAAAACAATGCCTAGTGCAGATTGGGTTTATGTCAAAATAAAAGGTAAAGATAGTTGGTGCAATGACGCAATTCAATATACACTAACAGCATCGATTGATTCTGGCGATAGAGATACTGACGAGGACGGATTTATCGACACCGAAGATGATTGTGATAATGTCCCTGGTACTTCGTTATATGACCGAAAAGGATGTGTCGATTCAGATTCAGATGGATATTCAAATCCAGAAGTTGGATGGGGCACAAATAATGGCGCTGATGCTTTTGCAAACGAACCCACACAATGGCAAGATACAGATAATGATGGCTATGGAGACAATGTAGATGGATTTCAAGGAGATTTCTGCCCCTTCAAGAGAGGATATTCATCAATAGATAGATTTGGCTGTTTAGATAATGACGGCGATGGTTACTCTGATGCGGACCCCGGTGGCTTAGATGGCATCACTGAGTGGTTTGCTCACCCTGTTGGACTAGCGGACGCTTTCCCTTATGATGAAACACAATGGACAGATACAGATGGTGATGGGTATGGTGATAATTGGGAAGATGGAAGTTGGAATCAGACTCATCAAGCTTGGGGAATTGGTCAATGGTTGATCAACGCTACTCAGCCAGATGCCTGCCCATTTATCACAGGTACATCATCAAGTGATAGATTTGGATGTACCGACTCAGATTCCGATTCATATTCAGATGGTGATGTGAATTGGACTGTTGATAATGGTTCAGATGCATTCCCTACAGAACCTTCACAGTGGAATGATAGAGACCATGACGGTTGGGGAGATAACCAAACTTTTGGCGCTTTATTCATCGATGACTTCCCTGATAATCCAACTCAATGGAGGGATACTGACAAAGATGGTTGGGGCGATAATCAAACCTATGGAGCGACTCAAATAGATGATTTCCCATTGGTTGAATCCCAGTATCGAGATACTGATGGTGACGGATATGGGGATAATTTATTCGGATTTGAAGGCGATGTTTGCGTATACTCTACACCTGAAGAAGTTGAATCTGGCTGGATTTCTATGTTTGATAGATTAGGATGTAGAGATGTTGACAAAGATGGTTATTCTAATCCAACAGAAGATTGGATTGCCCATCCTGATGGTTTTGCTGATGCATTCCCTGATGAACGTAGCCAATGGCATGATACAGATTCGGATGGATTTGGTGACCAAATGGAATATTTTGATGGTCAAACTTGGCGTGAATCATTTAGAGGTGATGGCTGTAGAACTACTGTTGGGTCGTCAACTTTTGATAGATGGGGTTGTCCAGATACAGACCTTGACGGTTGGTCAGATTCTACAACAACATGGTTAGCAAGCCCAGGTGGCTCTGGCGATGCTTGGCCGGAAGACTCTACACAATGGCACGATAGAGACGGCGATGGAAGGGGCGATAATCCTCTAGGAACTACTGCCGATGTTTGCCCAGATGATGCAGGTACTTCGGTTGGCCCAGCCAAAGGCGGAGATAGATGGGGCTGCATCGATACAGATGGCGACGGCTGGTCTGACTTAGGCGACTCATTTATTCATGAGCCAACACAATGGCGAGATAGTGATGGAGATGGTTATGGTGATGCTATTAACGGCAATCAAGGAGATGCTTGTCCTGAACTTAGAGGAACTTCAATTCTAGATAGATTAGGATGCAGAGATACAGATGGCGATGGTTGGTCTGACCCAACAGATTCATGGCAAGCCCACCCATTCGGTTCAGCAGATTCTTTCCCTAATGAAGCATTACAATGGCGAGATAGTGATGGCGATGGTTTTGGCGATGTTGCTTTGGGTTCGATGAGAGACGACTGCCCATCACAGTCTGGAGATTCAGTAAGAGATTTACAAGGCTGCCCTGATGCTAATGGAGACGGATGGTCTGATGATTATGGTGGCTTGAAAGCAGCGATTGCTATTCTAGGTGAAGACCCAGCAGCATCTTGGCTTACATATCTTGTAATCGGATTTGGATTTATCATTGGAGCATTACTAGCACTACTGGTCAAGATGTCTAGGGATGATGACGTACTTACCGAAGAAGAAATGTTTGATTCAAAACAACCTGCTGATTTTGAAACATTAACTCAAGAGAATATAGCAACAGATGGAATGATTCCATTAGACCAATTACCCCCATTACCAATTCCCCAACAAGGATTAGAAGGAGGTGGAATTAATGAGTGAGAATAAAATCGGTATGAGTCTAACTATGATTATGATTTTACTAATCACTATTTTGGCTCCACAGATTTCTGGCAATGTTTTCGCCGAGGAATCTGAAGATGATGAAGACCCGCTGGGTGATGCTGGATTGAGTTTAATTGCCCTTCGAAATGATACATTAGATACTAATCAAGATGGAGATATAGATTCAGTTAGAGTTGTAGTTGTTATGTCGACGACAAGTGATTTTGTTAACTTAGAGTTGAGATTATTTGGAGAGCATAAAGATAAGCAAGTTGTTGAAACACAAATAATGTCATTTTCGGGGCAATCAAATGCAAGCCTTACCTATGATTCATGGGCTAATGGTGAACATGAATTGAGCCTTGCAGTAATTAATGAAGCAGGAGAAGAAATCACTACTTTTGAATTACCGACTTACTTGCTAAAGCCTGCTCTAAAAACTCCTAGAGTAATGTTGGCGTTGAATGCCCCAGAAAACATTGAAACGGGAGACCAATGTACCATCAATAGGATTTTTGATGATGAAACAGGACCTAGATATGGTGCTGAAGGAATTAGAACCTTTTCAGGCGCTCCATTCACAGTATTAGATTCTCAAGATGTCCTAGACTGTTCACACTGGCCAGCAGGAGATTACAGTCTTAGAGAAACATATCGAAATGATTTATCACAAACAGCAGAAGACTGGCTGAATCTGACAATATCAAACCGCCCTGCACCTGCCTTTTCTATACTAACCGAAGGAAATGGTAACTCAACCGATACAGACTGTTCAGTCACTATAATACCAGATTCCTCAGATATTGATTTCACTCCTTTTGTCAAGATTTGGCGAGTTCAAGGTGTCATTTTCCAAGATTATAATTCATCCAATTTTGACTGCAGTATTCTTCCAGCCGGTGTTCATTTAGTCTCTATTGAAGTAATCAATAATGAATTGATTCACACGATTCATGCAGTTAATGTTGTTAGACTTCCAGGATTGAATTTAACAGAAGAAGAAGCAGAAGTACTGCCTTCTCGTTCTTTTGGAGAAGATACTGAAACCGATTCAGTAGGATGGATTTCAATAGGAATTCTATGTTTTGTAGTTGCTCTATTAGCCTTTGTTTTCTTGGTGAGAGTGAAAGACGAAAAGGATATTTTTGAAATGCGAGACTTGGGACCCGAGCCTATGATTCTTGCAGATGGAACACCTGACTCTCAAGGTTTGCCTACCACAGTAGATGATGAAGGAGTTCTTTGGCGACAGCACCCAGATGGTAATCATGATTGGTGGGACCAAGATCTAAGAATCTGGAATAGGTGGTGAATTTCTGGAAGTTTTTGGCATCGACATTCTAGGTAGTATTTGGTCAATAATTCTAATATCTTTAATTGGTATTTTTATCTTATGCCTAATTATTTGGGTCGTCAAAGTTTTACCTAAAAAGCCCCGCGAAGGCGTCGTATGGAATACAGATTGTGAATTCCAATCAAGAGCTATAGTTGATGGAGACAATGTCACCTTTACAAAAGTTAGAAACTTTTTTTGGAGAACCACAAGAGATAGAGATGAAAATTGGGATGATAATATTACTGTTAATGCCGAGGAGATCAAAGATGTATGGTTTGTAGTTGACCATTTTCATAAAATACATGGCTTAGCACACACCTTTCTAACAATAGAATTTAATGATGGCACCTGTCTTTCTTTTTCTTTTGAAGCAAGAAGAATCAAAGGTCAAAGATATCACCCTTGGGATGGAATGTGGAGAAATTATGAGTTGTTTCTACTGGTCGGTTATGAAAGCGATTTACTCGGATTAAGAACAAATGCACGTGGCAATAAAGATTACATGTTTAGAGCAATAACTCCGCCTGGAAAAGAAAAACAGTTGCTGAAGGGATTGGCTAAGAGTATGAACTCATTGATTGATGACCCAATTTGGTATCATTCTCTTCTCACTACTTGTAATACTTCGATTGTGAAACTTGTCAATAAAGTGACTCCGGGTAGAATTCCTTTCTTCCTTAGAAATTTCTTACCAGGGTATACTCCAAAAGTAGCCTTTAAGTTGGCATTAATTGAGGACATGGGTGGCTTTGAAAAGACTCTTGAACTGGCAAGAATAGACCAGAAAGCTATGCTTTGGGATGGAGAGGGGGATTACTCTGAAATGATTCGCTCCCATTTACCGGCTTCTAAAAACGAGTAATTGTCCTTCTTTACAA
>MDTB01035902.1_pt1 | contig 24763 bp, 20 predicted proteins | sample 811161 | NCBI WGS metagenome assembly MDTB01 (sample SAMN05326650, study PRJNA326480) | marine metagenome | isolation source: seawater | place: Mediterranean Sea | collected 2009
AGACCTGATATGGCTGTTTATAAATTTTCTAGAAACATTGATTTAAACAAAAAAATCGATGTCTTTAATTTTGGAAATCATAGTAGAGATTTCTCTTATATAGATGATACAGTAAATTCTATAACTCTGATTATAAAAAATTACAATAAATTACAAAACTATCAAATTTTTGACATTGGAAAAGGAAATACTGACAAATTAAAAAATTTGTTGTCATTAATTGAAAAAAATTTTAAAAAAAAATTCAAAACTAATAAAATTCCTATGCAAAAAGGGGATGTAAAGACCACAAAGGCAAATGTTTTAAAATTAAAAAAAATCATTAACTATTCTCCAAAAACGACATTGAAAGTTGGAGTACAAAAATTTGTAAAATGGTATAAAGGTTATCATAAATAATTCTATGTGTGGAATTTGTGGTTTTACCTATCCTCTTTCAGATGGAAAAAAATATCTGAATAAAATGCTAGAGCCATTATTATCAAGAGGACCAGATGCCAAAGGTATTTTTACTGATGAATATATAAATTTAGGTCATACGAGACTATCAATTATTGATTTAAAAGAAAGATCCAATCAACCTTTTTTTGATAAACAAACTGGTAATATTTTAGTGTTCAATGGTGAAATTTATAATTTTAAAGAGATTAAAAAAAATTTAATTGAACAAAATAAATGTGTTTTTTTGACATCTTCTGATACGGAAGTTGTATTAAAAAGTTATGCATATTATGGTTTAGATTGTTTTGAAAAATTTGATGGAATGTTTGCAATTGCAATTTGGGACTCTAAACTATCAAAATTAATTCTAGCTAGAGATAGATTTGGAGAAAAACCACTTTATTATAGTTTATTTTCACATAACTCAAAAAAAGAAATTTCATTTGCTTCCGACTTAAATAGCCTAAAAAATTCACCAAAATTTAATAACAAAATTAATAAAAAAAGTTTGAAGTCATATTTAGTAAATAATTATGTAAATAATAATGAAAGTTTCTATGATGAAGCATTAAATGTGGATCCAGGAAGTATTATTATTTTTCAAAATAATAAAATAATTAAAAAAGAATATTTTCAAATTAGCAATTATTTTAAAAAAAAAAATTATAAAAAATTTAATATTGAGGAATTTAATGAAGTGTTATCACAAAGTATTAAATCAAGATTAGTGAGCGACGTAGATATTGGTATTTTTTTAAGTGGAGGATTAGATTCCTCTTTAATTGCCTCAATTATTAAAAAACTAGGCGTTGAATTAAAATCTTATACTATAGGTTTTGAGGAGAAAAGTTTTGATGAGTCATATAAAGCAAAATATATGAGTGATTACTTAAACATCGAGAACGAAAATTTTTTAATTAGTGAAAATGATTTACGTGACATTGATAAAATAGTTATGAGTTTTGGTGAACCGTTATCTGATACATCAGTAATTCCCACATATTTACTTAGTAAATTTGCAAGCAAACAAGTCAAAGTTTGTTTAAGTGGTGATGGTGGTGATGAATTATTCTTTGGATACGACACTTATTTAGCAAGTAAAAGTTTTGATATTATTAAAAAATTTAAATTAGATCCTATATTAAAACAACTAAAATTTTTGAAAGACTTTATTCCATCACATAAAACTAAAGTAAATTATTACTACGCAATCAAGAAATTTATTGATGCTTTAAACACCGATCAAGATAAATTTTTTGTTCATGAATTTTGGAGAACGATAAATGATGAAATGAGTTTACGTTTGATATTAAATGAGGATTTGTTTAATGAAATAAAAAATATTGAGATTGCTCACTATGACATTGATAAGACTAGAATGGATGATGATTCACATAGAAATTTGTGTGATTTTAATTTTTTTTTACAAAAAGATGTGTTGGTAAAATCAGATAGATGCTCAATGGCAAACTCTTTAGAATTAAGAAGTCCATTCCTAAGTTTTAATTTATTTGAATATATGAGTAATCTAGATCCAAAAGAAAAATTTGACTCATTTAATAAAAAGAATATTTTAAAAAAAATTGCCAACATGTATCTACCTAATAAGTTGATTAAACAAAAAAAAAGAGGTTTCAATGCTCCAGTATCACTATGGTTCAATAATGAGTTTGGTAATCACTTCAAAGATTTATTGTACAGTGAAAATGTTAAAAAGATATTTAACACATCTCAAATTGAATTCTTATTAAAACAAAATAATAATAACAAAGACAATGGGAATCAATTATTTAATATTTTTTGTCTAGCAATATGGATTAATAATAATAAAATTAAAATATGAGCAAATATAGTTTTATAATACCTATTTATAACGAGGAACTTACTATAGCAAAAGTAATTCAGGACATAAAAAAGAAATGTACTGATATTAGCAATATTGAAAAATATGAAATTTTAGTAATTGATGATAATTCAACAGATAACTCAGGAAATATTGTTTCTGAATTTAATGAAGTAAAGTATATAAAAAATTTAAGTAATTTTGGTTATGGATTTTCTCTTAAGATTGGGATTAGGCAAGCGATTTACCCAAATATAATTATTCTCGATGGAGATGGTACATATCCTATAGATTATTTGCATAAAATGATCGATAAATATAACAAAGGTTATGATTTAGTTATTGGAAAAAGAACAGGAAAAAATCTAAATCTTTCTCCCTTTAAAAAACCAATGCGTATGGTTTTAAGATTAATAGTAGAGTATGCCACAGGCACAAAAATTCCAGATATAAACTCCGGCTTTAGAATTATTAGTAAAGAAAAAATTACCGAAAATTTAGATCATTTAAGTGATGCATTTAGTTTTACGACATCGATGACGATGACATTTACCTATCTTAAACACACAATTTCTTACATAGACATTCCTTATGAACTTAGAAAACAAAACTCTCCTAGTAAAGTTAGATTATTAAAAGATAGCTTAAGAACTTTACAATATATTATAAAAATTATTTTGTTTTTTGATAAAATTAAATTATTCGTTCTTATTTCATTGTTATTGATTTTATTTTCAATATTATTATTTTTATTATCTCTTTATAAGTTTGCTTTTTTTTTACCAGGAATTCTAACAATTCTTACTTCTGTTTTAGTCTTTAGTATAGGCATGCTATCGGAAACTATAAATAAAAAATAATAAATGGTTTTTTTTATTAAAAAAAATTTCACAAAATTATTTTATTTTTTTATTTTTTTTTCACTTATCTTTCAGAGCGAAATATTAGTTCAAGATACTAATTCTTATGTAGAAAACACTTATAAAAGACCTTTTTTTTATCCTTTTTTGATCAATATTTTTCAAATTATTTCTGAAAATTATTACCTGAAATTATTATCAATTTTTCAATTGATACTAGGTTATATTGCTGTTGTATATTTTTCGTTTTTTTTTATTAAAAAGTTTGATATTAAAAATTTTTTATATCAAATTATTCTCATTTTTAGTGTTTCATATCCATACCTTGGTATATCGATGAAGTTAGGCTTGACTATTTTTAGTGAAAGCATTGGATATCCTTTAATTTTATTTTTTTCTATTTTTTTTATGAAAAACTATTTTTTTTCATTAAACCCTAATAAAAAAAAATATTTTATTTATTTAATGTTTACAGTTATTTTAATGATATTAAATAAAAAAACATTTTTAATCGTAGTTCCATTAATTATAATAGCTGAGCTAAACCAATATTTATTAAAAAAAAAATTCATTACATTTATCACAAATATTTTTTTAATTATATTTGTCTTATTTTTTTTAAATATAGCAGAAAAAGCAAATACTTATTTCAAATTAGGTGTCTTCAAGACAATTTCAGTGAGTGGTCCTTCTTTATTAACCGCACCTTTTTACCTTGCCACTGACGAGGATCTAAAAAAAGTTGTAGGTTCTAATAATAAAAAGATTGTAAAATTAGCAATTGAAGATTTTAAAAATAATAATATTCAAAGAAATCTAATAACTATAAGTGACAATAATATTTTAGCTTTTGCAAAGAGTAATAGAAAAATCTTTAGTCATTATTATTCTCAATTTGTATATATGCAACATTTTTTTGAAAAAGAACTATTAGAGAAAGAAGTGTTTGGAGTTGATGAAAAAAATAAACTAGAAGCTAAAGAAATCTTAAGTACACATTGTACTCAAATAGCCATCCAGCTTTTTAAGATGAAACCTAAGGAAAATATTATATTTTATTTTACTAATGTAATACATGGAATGGGTGGATATTTTATCTCAAGAGATGATCTAAAGGGTTTTTATGCAAATGTAGGATTTGGTGGATTTTATATATTAATATTACAGATTTTAGTTTTAATTATTTGTTTAATTTCGATTACTCAAAATTCAGAATTAAAGAAGAAAAATATTTCTTATATAGTCTTGTTTTTTTTACTTTTAAATATAGTTAATTGTTTAGCCACTGCATTTTTCCAACCTCTTTATGATAGATTTACTTTTTTTACATTTCAAATGGTATATTTTTCATTCTTATTAGTCTTTGTACTATTTTTTGATAAAAAAAAAATTTAATTTTTATTTCTTTTGTCAAAAAAGTAAATTATTTTTTCAGTGATAAAATTTGGAATCAATAATTTAATAATTTCTTTGATATTACTATAAAAAATTACTAAATTTATTTTAAAAATATTTAAACAATTTTTATTTCTCAAATTAATTATTTTTTTGAATTCTGATAGAACCTTAATTCTATTTAAGTCTGAAATCCCCCCATCTTTATTGATTGATATCTGTTGATCAATATATAGAAATTTCTTTTTTAATTTGTATAATTTAAGGTAAAAATCAAAATCTGCAGCATATTTAAATTGAGTATCAAGAGGATGTTTATCTAATAAATTTTTTTTTGTAAAAGAACTTTGATGAGAAAAACATGAGTTTACTGTATAATTATTAATTTTCGATCTAGGTGATTTGACTAAGTATTTTTTTCTTTTTACATATGAATTTCCAATTACAACATCACTAGTTTTGTTTGCCCTTAGGATATTAGATACATTTTTAATTGTTTCGTCACTAAAAAAAATATCACCTGAATTTAAAAAATGTATCCATTCATTTGATGCTAACTTAATTCCTTTATTCATTGCAAAATAAATACCTTGGTCTTTTTCAATGATTACTTTTTCTAAAAAATTTGAATATTGATTAATTATATCTATGGTTCCATCTTTACTATCACCATCTACAACTATTATTTCAACTTTTTTTGTTTGGGAAATAATTGATTTAATTGTGCTTAAAAAATCATTTTTTGTATTTAAGCTTACAATAATAACTGATATCATTTTTTTTTGAGAATTATTACTGGGTATTGAAAGTTTCTAGAAAAAAAATTTATAAATTTGTTTTCTAGAAAAAAAAGACATTTAAACATCATTTTTCCTAAGAAATTATTAGGAAAAAGAATTTTTTGATGCTGAGATGAAAATGATCTCCAACAATGTAATTCTACTTTAGATATATCTTCAAACCTTTTCCACCACTCAATAGGGTAACAATAAAAATACAGTAATTTATTTTTTTTTTGACGAATAAAAATGGAATATATTCTCTTAATTAGTGGGAAAGGATTGCTGTATACGATTATTATAGGTTTATTGGGTTTCGTTATTTTTAGGAGTTTTCTTACAACTTTTTCTTGGTTGTTCTTATTAATGTGATAAATTGTATGCATACTTAAAGCACAATCAAAAAAATTTTCTTTAAATTTTATTTTCATAAAATCTTTATTATAGTATTTTCCTTTTGTTTTGAGTTTTCTTCTAGCAATATTAATAGCGTCTTTCGAAAAATCTACACAATACCTAAATTTGAAATTATTTGAATATTTTAAGTATTCTTTATATTGGATAGGACCAGATGCAAAGTCTAAAAAATTTTTGCCCCCTTTTGGAATATGATTAATTATTTTTAATCTACATTTTTTAACATAATCCTTTGCAACATCTCTATTATCTTCAAATAAATTTGAGTCAAAAGTAACATTATTTTTAGATTTCCAACCTTTTTTATTATAAAAGTTACTAATATTTTTCATCGAATAGAGTGTATACAATAATTTTTAAAATATTGTACAATTGTTTGACTTAATAAATTTTATTTTTAGGTAATATTTTGATTTATATAATTGGCTCAGGTTTCTCAGGATTAGTAACGGCTTTTGCTTTAAGTAAAAAATACAAAAATATTACTATTATTTCCCCATCTAAAAATGATAAAATTAAAAAATTCCCAATACTGATAAAATATTTATTTAATTTATCTGGAGAGATAAATTTTAATAATAAAATTGTCAGACAAAAGATATCTAATTTTGAAACTAACAAATACAAAAATTGTAAATTCATTACTTCATACCAAGATGGGGGACTATCTAATATTTGGGGTGGGGTTTTAAGTAATAATCACGAATATAACATAAAAAATTTCCCATTTAATCAAAATAATATTAAAAAAATCGAAAGTGAATTTATCAAATTAGAAAAAATAATTTTCAATAAAAACTTTAAACATAATGAAAATATTCAAAAAATAAATGATTGCCTAAACTTACTAAAGTTTAATAGAAAGAACAGCAATGTTGATAACTTAAAAAAGTTTTTATTAAATAAAAATATCAATTTTAAGTATAATTATTATTTAAAAAAAATAATTCATAAAAAACAAAAAATTTTACTACAGGATTTGATCAAAAATAAAGAAAAAATACTAAGTTATGAAAAAGTTTATATAGCTGCTGGACCAATTAATACTGCAAAAATCATACTAAACTCTTTTAGTAATTTTACATCAATTAAATTATTTGAAACAAGACATTTTTTTTGTGTTGTAAAGAACAATTTAAAGTTAAAAAATGTCAAATATTTAAATTTTAAACATAAAAAAATTAAGTTTTACACGCAACTATATAGTTTAAATGATATCGCCAAAATATTTCTAAATTTTAAAAATTTTAATTTTCTTAATAAATATTCCGTTGCACAGTGTTATTTAGACACCAAAAATTCTGGGTATATTGAAATAAAGAAGACTGGAAATTCAAAATTTACTTTCACTGGTATAGAAAAAATTTCATTAAAAAAAAAAATTTCTGAAGCACTTAACTCCTATAATTTGAAAAATAAAAAATTTAAATTTTTTTTTCCAAAAATGAATTCTATTGGAGCTTCAAATCATATAGGCGCTTCTTTTCCAATGTCAAAAAAAAAAGGCAAATTTAAAACTAAACTAGATGGTCAACTATATGGATATAAAAACGTATTTATAAGTGATAGTTCAGTTTTAAATGAGGTAGATATGCAGCCAATAACTACTTTTTCACTAATGAATATTTTAAGAATGAATTCAAAAAGACAATGAAAAATATAAAGTATATTCTAACTTTCATTTATTTAATATTGATATTTATCTTTTTATTTAAATCAGTTCAGGTTTTAGAAATAAACACATTTAGTGAACTTTCATTTGAAAATTTACAAAATAAATTAAAAGAGATTAAAAAAAATAATTATTATTTACTTACTTTTTATTTATTTTTATTTTCTTTTATTTGGACATTATTTTTAGGTTTCATATCTCCAATACTTTTAATATCAGGATATGTATTATCTCCCTTACATGGCGCCATAGTAGTTTCGTTAGCAAATGCAATAAGTGGATCAATACTAACGGCCATAATAAGAAATTATTTTATAAATGATTTAAAATTTTTTTTTAGACTAAAAATTGAAAAAATCATTATTTTTTTAGAAAAAGATATCAATACATATTTCTTCATATTTAGATTAGCTGGTGGATTTGGATTACCATCACAAATTCAAAATTTAATACCATCGTTTATAAAAATGAAAGCATATAACTATATTTTTATCAGCTTGATAGGCTGCCTTCCAATTTATTATATAAGTACCTCGATAGGATACTCATTAAACTTTATTTCTGAAATAAGAAGTCATAACCTAAATCCATTTTCAAATACACAATTTCTATCTACTATAGCAATTATAACTTTGATTATATTTTTAATTAAATTTTTAAAAAAAAAATATAAATTTTAATTTATGAATTTATTATTTTTTTTTGAAAACTTGAGTAGAAAATTTATAATAATTTATTTAATTTTAAGATACACATTTATTAAATTATTTAGAGGTATTTTATTTGAAAAAGAGGCTAATGGTTTTAAGCTAATTAAAATTAAAAATAATTTAAATATAATAGATGTTGGTGCAAATGATGGATTATCTACATCTTTTCTTTTAAAAATTTTTAAGAAATCCAAATTTCATGTTTTTGAACCTTTAAAATTTGATCAATCCTATTTAAAAAATATTCAAGACAACTATATAAATTATTATAATTTTGCTTTAGGAGAAAAAAATTCTCATAATTTTATTAATATTCCTTACATCAGATTATTTTATATTATAAAATTTTATTTGTCTGCTTACTCAACTATTAGTAGCAATAATGTTAATATTTACGAAATAAATAAATCTTTAAAAACATTTATTTTTTACAAAAGTTTAAAAAATAAAAAAATTAAAATTAAAATAAAAAAGTTAGACAATTTTAAAATAAAAGCTGATATTATAAAATTAGATGTCGAGGGTCATGAAGATCAAGTAATAAAAGGAGGAAAAAATACTATAAAGAAATACAAGCCTTTATTGTATATAGAGCGACCTTCTAAAAATATTATTAAAACTCTTAAAAAATTAAACTACTTAATATATGTGTTTGATATTAAAAAAAATTCATTTAATAAAGTTCAATCAATATCAAAAAAAAATAGAAATTACTATTTTTTCAACAAAAAAAAAATTAGATGAAAAAAGTTACATCCTGGGGAAGAAATAAATTTATTAGTACAAATTTTATTGAACCAGATTCAAAAGAAAAACTTATAAGTGCAATTAAGAAAAATAAAAATTTTTTAACTTATGGAAATGGCAGATCATATGGAGATGTTTGCTTAAATAAACAAAATTTAATTTCAACTAAAAAGTTAAATAAAATAATCATGTATGACAAAAAAAGGGCAACAATTGAAGTGGAGTCAGGTCTGTTAGTATCAGATTTACTACCAATAATATTAAGAGACAATTTTTTTTTACCTGTAACTGCTGGTACAAAATTTGTCACTATTGGGGGGATGGTTGCTAACAATATTCATGGAAAAAATATAAAAAGAAATTATTTTTTAGATTATATAATTGAGCTTAATATTTACAATTCCAAAGGAAATTTAATTAAATGTAGTAAAAAAAAAAATAGAAGTTTTTTTAATTTAACAGTTGGTGGTATTGGGTTAACAGGAACAATTTACAGTATTAAGTTTGAACTTAAAAAAATAAATTCTTTTAAATTGGAAAAAAAAAATATTTTTTTTCAAAATCTTAGAAATTTAAATGATTTTGAAACTTTAAATTCAAAGTATGATTACTCTGTAACTTGGCTTGATAGTTTTTCATCATATAAAAATATAAGAGGGATCCATTTCTTAACAAGGCATTTGAGGACAAAAAAGAAAAAAATAATTTATAAAGTTAAAAAAAGAAAAATTAATTTTTTTCATAAATTTATATTTCAATTGTTTAACAACTTTTATTTATATAGATTCGTAAATTATTTTTTTTATTTATATCATTTTTTTAATTTCACAAAATATACAGATTTAGACAATTTTTTTTATGTCCAAGATAAATATATTGACTGGAATAAAATTTATGGAAAAAAAGGTATGATAGAAATTCATATTTTAGTACCAAAAAATTCAATATTAAAATTTTTAAATGATTATTTTCTATTTTGTAACAGGGAGAGAATTTTTTCAAATTTAATTGTTCTAAAAAGACTTAAAAATAAAAAAAGGTATATTAATTTTGGTGGAAATGGAGTCTCTTTTTCAGCTGACTTTACAAACAATGACAACTTTTCAAAAATAAAAAGTTTTTTTATAAAACATCAAAAAAAATATGCTTATAATTTTTATTTTGCAAAGGATAGTGTGGTTTCTAAAAAAGAATTTAGTTTTGATAAACAATTTTTTTTATTTAAAAATAAGATTAAAAGCATTAACAACAATAAAATAAGCTCAATTTTATCGGACAGAATCGGGATTACAAAATGAAAAGAATAATTATTTATGGTGGAACATCTTTACTTTCGATTGAATTTATAAAAAAATATAAGCATGAAATTAACGAGTTTATTGTAGTAACTAGAAACAAGGAAAAATTAGAAAAAAAAATTTCTAAATTTAAAGATTCAACAAAAAATAAGATAAAAATTCACAAAATTGATCTGCTTGATTTAGAAAATAACTTAGCTTTTACAAATTCATTAGAAAAAAATTCTTTAGATGGAATTTTTTTTGTAATGGGAGAAACAGGTGATCCCGAAATTGAAATAGAAGACTTTAAAAAATGTCTTAATAATTATAAGATAAATTTAGTTCATCCTGTTTTAGTAATAAATTCTCTTATACCTAAATTAAATAAAAATTCATATATATGTGTTTTCACATCAGTCGCTGGTATCAGAGGAAGAGCTTTAAGAATGTTTTATTGTAGTGCTAAAGCCGGACTTATTTCATATTTATCAGGATTAAGACAAAAACTTCATCATAAAAATGTCAGTGTTATAAATGTAGTCGCTGGTTACATGGATACAGAGAAATTTAATTATAAAGCAAATAAATTTTTGATTTCTAAGCCGGAAAAAGTAATTGACAGAATTTATGATGGCATAAAAAATAAAAAAGAAACAATTTATTCCAGTTTTTTTTGGTTTATAATTTCTATAATAATTATGTTTATACCTGAAAAGATTTTTAAAAAATTAAAATTTTGATTCACAATTAAATTTTGTTAAATAAAGATTAATATTTAACTCCCCTGAACTGGCGTGTCGAAATATTGGTTCATTTACTAAATGAGGTAAATCAAATTTGCAATTTTTATGCACAAGATTTGAATTTTGTAATTCAGAAACGATATTAGCAATATAATTGAAATTTTTAGTAAACGAAATTAAATGAAAATCTTTATTAATTATTTTAAAATTTTTTATTTGAAGTTTGGAATAGTTATTATTAGTAGTTAAGTGATTATATGTATTGAGCAATGGTCTATTTGTTAAAAACTTTTCTTTTACGAAATCCGCCTGGTAAACTTTGAAGTAATTTTTGGAAAAATCACTAAAAAATACATAATTTTTTTTATTTAAAATTTTAATTTTTAATAATTTATTTTTTAATTGAATTTTATTATCAAAATATAGTTGATAAAATAATGGATCTATTTTTTCGAGTTCCTTAACATTTAATATAACTTTAGAATTATAATAAAAATTAAATGAAATTAATAGAATTGTTAATACTTTAAGTAAAATATTTTTATTAAAAAGATATATTAAAGAGACTGAAGACAAAATTAAAAAAATATTAAATATATAATAAAAATTTCTTAAATAACTTATATAAAAAATCGAAAGCAATATATTTATGAAAAAATGTATTAAAATTAAAAATTGAATATAATTATATTTTTTTAATTTTATACTTATAATTAAGGATAATAAAAATCCAAAGAAAATTATAGGGAATCCTAATTTGTAAAATTTTTCAAACCAAAAAAATATTTTTTTATAATAAAATTGATTATTTAAATTATCATTACCAACAAGATTAACAAAATAATTACCATCCGATGATATTATGTCTTTTGCTATTAAAACAACAAAAGGAAAGTAAAATACTAAAGAAGTTAAAAAAAATTTTAAAAATTTATTGAAGTTTTTAAATGAAATTTCAAAATTATTGTATAAAAAAAAAATGGAAATAAAGGGTAACAACAGTAAAACCAATGTAATTTGAAAGTAAGACACTAAACCTAAAACTGTGCCTAAAATATAGGGGAAGTTTTTTGAGGTGTTTAATGACTTATTTAATGTGATTAAAATTGTAAGAGAGAAAAAAAAATAACTTATATTATGATGACCAAGTGCTGAAAAAAAAAACTTGTAAAAAGAAATATTTAAAAAACAAAAAATTAATTGATACTTTATATTTCTAAAAAAAGAATTTTCGTAAAATTTATAATCTTTTAACAAAATAATTAAAATTTTGTAATTGAGAATTATTGATAATGATGAAAAAAATATAGAAACAAATATATATAGACTGATAGGATTAGTCTCAAAAAAAATAGAAAATAAATAAACAACTAATATAGAATTTATCTGAAATAGATATGCATGATAATCTTTTGGATTACTTGCTGGTTTTAAAAGTTCATGAATAAAACCATTTGAATCATATTTGAGACTTTCAAAGTTCATTCCAAAATCTGGTGGTAATAAATGATCTGAATTTTTTAAATTTATTAACCAATTGATATGGAAAGTTTGATCATGATGTGGTGTTATATTTTGCAGTGAATGCAATTGAAAAAAAAAAATAAATATAGAAAAAATTATAATTAAAAAATTATTTTTAAAAAAGTTTGTTTTAATCATGAATAATTAGATAATAGAAGATATAAGCATAAAAACCAAATAGTGATTTTTGAGATTGGTATTTTTAATAGTTAGGAGTTTTTTTTATAAAATAAACTTAGTTTAAAAAATACTTTAAAATATGATATAAAATTTTAACTTAAATTAAATATATTTACTAAAAGCAAACACTTTATTCTAGATGTTATTATTTGAATTACCTGACAAATTTGATTTTTTCAAACAAATAATCAAATTTATTTTCTCTAAAACGATAATTAATAAAATAATAAAATATATGCGAACAATTCTATAAAATGATAATTTTAGGTATTAACGCATATCACGGAGATGCATCAGCTTGTATTATTGTTAACGACAAAATCGTTGCTGCAGCTGAGGAAGAGAGGTTTACTCGTATAAAGCATTCTGCTGGTTTTCCATTAAATGCTATAAAATTTTGTCTTGACAATGCAAACGTTAATTTAAATGAAATTAATTATTTAACAATTAATAGAAATCCAAAGCAGAAATTTCTAAGTAAAATGATTTTTGCATCAAAGAATTTTTTTAAACTAAAGTTTTTAATTAATAGGCTCTCTAATCTGAAAAAAATTAATTCTTTTAAAATTGAGCTCGAAACTTTTTTTAATCAAAAATTTTATGGTAAAGTTATAAATGTTGACCATCATATGTCGCACGTATCAAGTTCAGTATATTTTTCAAATTATAAAAATGCAAATTTTTTATCTGTTGATGGATTTGGTGATTTTACAAGCACTATTACTGGGTTTTACGATGGTACGAATATAAATAAATTTGATGAAGTTTTATTTCCTCATTCGCTGGGCTTATTTTATACAGCAATAACTCAGTTTTTAGGTTTCAACAATTATGGAGATGAATACAAAGTAATGGGTCTCGCACCTTATGGAGAACCTAAGTATGTAAATGAAATCTCAGAAATATTGATTAAAAAAAAAAATGGTCTTTTTAATTTAAATCTTAAATATTTTTTACATCATACAGGAAACGTAGAAATGACATGGATGACTGGTAAACCAGAGATAGGAACAATTTTTAGCAATTCAATTTTTGAATTATTGGGACCTTCAAGGAAAATAGGTGATGAATTAAAAAAATATCATATGGATATTGCATCTTCAACTCAAAAAATTTATGAGGAATTTTTGTTTGAAATATTAAATGAACTTTATAAAAAAAATCATTGCGATTATCTTTGTATTTCTGGTGGATGTGGAATGAATTCTGTTGCTAATGGTAAAATAGTTAACAATACTAATTATAAACATATATATTTACCTTCTGCTCCAGGAGACTCAGGTGGAGCAATTGGGTCTGCAGTATTCACAATAAATAAAAATAGAAAAATTAACAAAGTTTTTTCTGATAATCCATATTTGGGTCCAGAATTTAACAATGAAGAAATTTTAAATGAATTAAATATAAAATCAGATGAGATTGAAAAAAAAAAAATAAAAATAACTAAATTTGAGCAAAAAAATGAATTACTCAAAAATACTGCTAATTTTATATCTGAGGGTAAGATTGTAGGTTTTTTTAATGGAAGAATGGAATGGGGACCAAGAGCTCTTGGAAATAGATCCATTTTAGCTGATCCAAGAAATTCAAATATAAGAGAGATTTTAAATTTGAAAATTAAACGAAGAGAAGAATTCAGACCTTTTGCTCCATCAGTATTGTCTGAGTATTCTTCTGATTGGTTTGAGGTTAAAGATCAGGTACCTTTTATGTCTGAAGTTTATCAGATTAAAAAAAATAAAAGGAGATTAATACCAGCTGTAACACATGTGGATGGCTCAGGTAGATTACAAACTGTAAGCAGAGAGTTGAATAAAAACTACTATGATTTGATAGCTTTTTTCTATCAAAAAACCAACATTCCAATGTTACTCAATACCTCTTTCAATGAAAATGAGCCAATTGTATGTAGCCCCAAAGAGGCCTTAGATTGTTTTTTGAGAACTCAAATGGATATCTTAGTTTTAGGTGATTTTGTATTATGCAGATAATCTATTTAAATGCTTGAATTAGATTTAACAGATTATTTAGAGCTTGCTGGTTTAATTTGCTCATTGGTTTTATTTGCAGGTCTTTATCAAATTGGAAGTTTGATTTTTAAAATTGGAGCAGTTAACAAAATAGTTTCTCAAATTAGTCATATTAAATATCAAAAAATTTTTATTTCTACTAATTTATTATTATTAATTTTTTATCCAATAATTTTATTTAGTGACAAAATAAACTTTATTCCAATTTTAAGTATTGTAATTTTTATTTTTGGCTTATTTAAAATCAGATCTAAATTTAAAAAAAATTTAAAATTCAAAAGATGATGATTAAAGACAATCATGTAGATAAATATTTAGTTTTTTTTGTAATATTATGTTTATTTTTACTATCTTTATCACCAAATACTCACGGAGATTCTTTAGGATACCATTTTGTAGTTGCAAAAAAATTATTGTTATCAGGTAATTACCCTTCAGATATAACTCATTTTCATTCATTATTAGCTGGTTCAGGAGAGATTATTATTGCAATTGGCTTATTTTTTGGATCAGATCAATTTGGTAATTTAGTTCAATTTTCTGGACTATTAAGTATTTTTGGAATTTTTAAAAAAATTGACATAAAACAAAATTATTTTTTTTTTCTATTAATTTTAACTTCCCCAGTAATACTCTTTCTCTCGTCAACAGCTAAACCTCAATTATTTCATATTTGCTCTACAGCTGTAATTTTTACTTTATATATTTTTAAAAATTCTAAACCCTTGTCACTACATGAAAAAAATTGGAAAATTTTGATTTCTATAGTTGTATTAATTGTCTCTGTAACCGCAAAATTTAACTTTTTACTCAGCTCGTTTTTAATAGGTTTAATTATTTTGCTCGATACAATTAAAAGTAAAAATTTTTTATATCTTTTTATAAATTTATTTATAGCTTTATTGATATTTTACTTACCAACAATTTTATGGAAATTTAATAATTTTGGTGGAAATATTTTTCAATATTTTTATTCCCCTTTGCCACTGAATATTATTGGACTTATAGAATTTCAACAATATCTTGTTAGATATGGTGGAGAAAAACATTTAATTGAGGCATTTTTTACAAATAACTTATCTGATTATACAAATTCTATAGGTATAGCCTTTTTATACCTTTTTTTAATAAATTTTAAAAACAATAAAGTCCAAATTGGGATTGTAATAACTTTAATATATATATTTCTAAATTATATTTATGGTCAGTTTGTGGGAAGATCTTTTCTTGAACCACTGATTTGGATACTTTTAATTTGTGCAAAATATGGTGTTTCTTACAGAGTAAGAGTGCTCGAATACTTATGTAGAATTCAAGCTTTAGTTGTGATTTCAGGAATTTTTTTTGGAATATATTCGCTTTTACCTGGCAGCTTAAACTCTACTTTAAAAGATAAAGTAATGAGTAAAAATGCAAGTGGATACAGCCTTTTTAAATGGGCAAATACAAAATTTAAAAAAGAAGACATTGTTTTTTCTATGCACAGATCCATATCTCTTGGTAAGTCTGACTATATTGCGACCGACTTTGCATCATTTGTAGATTTTTCCGATGATAGAAGTAAGATTTTTTTTGATGCAATTTACAAAAAAAGCCCTAAATATTTACTAACATTCGGAAATTCATTTGAAAAACCTTTGTTAAATCAATTTAAAAATTGTGTTGGTAAATTACTATATTATCAGAAAAATCTAGGAAAATTCGAGGCGAGAAATCCATTTAATAGAGGATCATACTATCATGGTTTTATATTCCAACTTGATAATGAAGCAATCCCTAATTGTTTAATAGATTAACTGATTTATGTTTTTAATTTTATTTATAATAGCTTTCAATATTGCAATCTATTTATTAAATAACAGGATGTCAAAATTTTTAAATTTGTATGATAAGCCAGATAATTTAAGAAAATTACATAAATCAAAAGTCCCATTAACAGGAGGAATTATTATCTTATTGAACGCAATATTGGCATTAATACTTTCTTTAATGGAACAATTTTATTATAAAAAATCAATTCTTTTTGAGTCAGAACAAGATTTATTTATTTTATTGATTTCAATTTTAATTATTTTCTTAATCGGCTTTTTTGACGATAAATACAATATTTCAGCAAACAAGAGATTTGTATTTTTTTTTATAATATTATTTCCCATAATTTTTTTGTCAGAAAATTTAATAATTAAACAAGTTGAGGTTTCATTTTTAGAATACGTTTATACATTACCTTTGATTTTTTCAATTTTCTGGACAGTACTCTGTTTTTTACTTTTTATTAATGCCTTTAATATGTTCGATGGAATAAATTATCAAGCGGGTTGTTATTCAATATACTTAAGCTTATTTTTTCTGATAAATAATTTTTTTGACCTATTTTTTTTATTTATACTAACTGGGTTAATAACTTTTATAATTCTGAATCATAAATATAAATCATTCCTAGGTGATGGAGGCGCCTATCTATTGGCCTTTATATTTGGATATTTTTTCATAAGATTTTATAATCAGACAGATAATATTAAGGCTGATCATATATTGTTATTTATGATAATTCCAGGAATCGATTTGATTAGATTATTTATACTTAGGATTTCAAGAGGCACAAAACCTTTTTCACCAGACAGAAATCACTTTCATCACATAATGTTAAAAAGGTATAATTTATTTGAAACAAACTTAATTATACAATCTTTGATTATTATACCATCACTTCTAGGCTACTACTTAGGATATACATATATCTTTTTTATTACTCAAATGATTTTTTATTTTTATTTAGTTTTACATAAAAAAATATGAAAAATTTGTTTCTTGTAATTTTTCTATTGTGACATTTATTGAAAACAAAATAAAGTGGTAGTAAATTTTAATTATTTATTTAAATGAAAGTCTTACATATCACTAATGAGCTTACAAAAAAAAATTTTAGTATAGCCTCATTAGTTTTATTTATATCTAACCATTTATATAAGTCTTATAATTTTCAATATTCTATTCTTACTTCTGATTTGGAAAGAGATTTATTTAGAGATAAAAATATTTATAAAATTGAATTAAAAACTTGGATAAGTATCTTTTTAAGAATTAAAAATTTAACAAAAAATATTTCAAATTTTAAAACAGTTCATATTCACGGTATTTGGGCTCCAATTCAAATATTTTCTATTTTAGTATGTAATTTTAAAAATAAAAATTATGTTATTCATCCTCATGGTATGTTACTTGATGAGGCATTAAGAAGTGCTGGCTTTTATAAGTTTGTATATAAAAAAATATTTTTATTTATTTTTAAATATTTTATTTCTAACAAAACATATTTTGTATCAATTACTGATCAAGAAAAAAATGCTATAAAAAAATTTTTTCCAAAATCCAAAATAACAAATATTTATAATCCTATACCCTTTAAAAAAAATAACTTTCAATCTCGTAATAAAAAAAAACAATTTGTTTATTTTGGAAGAATTCATCCACATAAAAATATAGATCTTATTATTAAGGCATTTAAATATGCTAGATTAGATAAAAATTGGAGACTTAAAATTTATGGAATTCATGATGATAGTAAATACTTAAATTTATTAAAAAAACTAGTTGGATCAGACACTCGTATTCAGATTTTAAATCCTATTTTTGGTATAGAAAAACAAAAAGTATTGAATGAGTCATGGTTAAATGTACTATTATCAAAATCTGAAGTATTAAGCTTATCAATTTTAGAGGCTTCAATTCATGGTCTACCAAGCTTAGCTAATAAAAATTTGGAAATTAAAAAAATAGAAGATTCTATTATAACTTCTGGAACGACCATTAGAGAAATCAAAGATAAAATAGAACTAATATCAAATTGGACAAAAGAGGAAAGATTACAAAAAGGAAAAGAAATTTATAAAAATGTGGAGACTATTACCTCTATTAATGAAATCTCAAAAAAATATTTAAATTTTTATAATAATCTTCACGAAAAAGGGAATACTTCTGAAATTTCTGGCACAAATTTATTTAGTTTAAATAATGTAAAATTTTTACTTCTCACAGGCACCTATATGTTTAACTTAATGTTTTCATCACTGATTGTGGTTGCTCTTGTAGTTTTAGGTCATTACTCAATTGCAGGTGAGTTAGGATTAGTAACAAGCTTTTGGATAACTATAACTCAAGTATTTTCAAGTAATTTGCGTAGCATTATTGTTTCAGAAAATAAAGTTGGATATGCGCTTTCTACTTTAGTTTATAGGATTTTTACCTCTATTATTTTTTATTTATTTTCTAGTACGATTATTTTAGATTTTGTTTCGTTTGAAAATAAAGATTTAGTTTTTCTATTTTCATTACTTATTTTAGTACAGTGGATTAATGAAATGAGTTTGGTTAAATCAGAAGTTGAAAAAAAAACATTAATTTTTAGGATTTATTCAATTATAAATATTATAATATTACTTTTATCATTATATTGTGTTTATTTATCGTATTTTAATATTTTAGGCTACACAGTCTCTGTATATATTTTTTTCATGATTTGTTCAATTATTGTGAATTATTATAAATTTAATCAAAAGAATTTTAATTTAAATTTAAAAAATATTTATTTATTAAACATAAGAACCATCGCCTTTTTGTCGTCTTTTTCAATAGTAATCAGCAGTTTTGCATGGAGAATAATGATTTATTTTACATTTGATAAGTCTATAGCTGGAGTGTTTTTTGCATGTTTTTCCATTGGATCATTGCCAGGAACAGTATTTAACTCTGTGATAGGTCCTGCATTTATAAAACAAAAAATAAGACTTAGTAATAATTTAAAAGTTTTAATATATATATTTTTTGTTTTAATTGTTACGTGGTTTATTTCAAATTATTTTTCTATTTTTAATGGTGAAACGATAAATTATCTCAGTTTAGAATTTATCTATTTTACAATATCAATATCATTAATCGGTTCTTTTTTTATGAGTTATGCCATGTATTTGAGACATAAAAAAATTCAAAGTTCATCAAGGTTAAGATCTGGTTTATTTCAAACAGATATTTTGTATGGAACCTCTATAACTTTATTAATTCCAGTTTTATACTATTTGGGAAATATAATTGGGGTTTCATTAGCCTTTTTTGTAGCATCTTTAATTGCTTTAACAATTTACTCTTATAATGACAAATTTCATTCATATAATAATAAATAGACCTAGCTTTCATTAAATGTCTCATTTATTTAAAATAAAAAGTAAAATTATTTATAAATTTTTTACATTTTCAATATTAATTGGGATTCTAGTATTAATTTATTTTGGAACTCAAAATTACAGTTCAAATAAAATCAATTACTTATCATTTTCTATTATCTCAAATTTTTTAATTTTATTTGCTTTTAGAAAAGATGCAATTTTTTTTGAGACATTTTTTAGTTTACTTCTTTGGCTTGGTTTTTGGTTTAAATTTACTTGCACAATTATTTTTACAGATGGAATTTTTGGAGAGGGTACAGGAATGTTTGATTTCTCTAAAGAGTCTTTTGATGAGGTTCTATTTGTTTCTCAAATAGGTTTATTGTCTTTTATTTCATCAGGCTACTTCAGACAATTATTTTTGTTTAAATATCCAGAAAAATTAAATTTAACGAACTTAAAAAAAAATTTTTTTAAACTTGGAAGAAAAAAAATTTGGATATTTTTTATATTTTTTTTTATTTTAATTGCTTCAACAAATTTTTATTTTAAAATTTATCAAAAAGGTCTTCTACCCATATATGATTTAAATTTTATCCTAAGCGGAATTTTTAAGTGGCTGTTGTTATTTGGTTTGTCTGCATTTTCAGCAACTCTAGTTTTTTATGAATATGATTTGTATAAAAAATTTTTTTTCATAAGTGTAATGATAATATTATTTGAAACTTTCTTAACATCTTTTTCAATGTTGAGTAGAGGTATGATTTTTAATGCTATAGCTTTGTTATATGGAATATATAAGTTTTCAAAAAAAATAGGAACACCAAATAATTTAGATTATTATTTTAAATCCATAACGTTAATATTTCTTCTATTTTATGTATCTGTTTCATCTGTAAACTATTTAAGAGCAAATTATTTTTATGTTGGCAAATCAGTTGATTTTGTTTTTGATAAAGCAGAAAAAACTGAAATACAGAGTGAAAAACCAAAGCAATATGCAACATCAAAAGAAATTAACTCTGAAATATTATATCTAATTATTAATAGATGGGTGGGAGTTGATGCCATTATGGCTGTGACTTCAAAAAAAGATATATTAAGTTTAGAATTTTTATTTTCTTCTTTTAAGGAAAGACCAACTAAAGACACTCCAACTTTTTATGAATTAACTTTTGGGTTGGAAGAAAATATGCCTTCGAGTGAATTATATGAAAATGTGAAAGGTAATACCCTACCAGGTATTTTGGCTTTCTTATACTATAGTGGCTCTTATTTAATCTTATCTATTGGAATATTCATATTGTCTATCATTGCATCTTACATTGAATTTTTATCGTTTAGACTATCTTCAAATAATTTAATATTTTCATCCTTAATAGGACAGGTAATAGCTTTTAGGTTTATACATTTTGGTTATCTACCACATCAAACATATTTGTTATTTGGAACAATAATTTTGACTATCTTTTTTGTATTTATGCTAAGCTTATATTCAAAAAAAAATTAGTATCTTGATGAAATTTTTAAATTATTTAATAAATACATCTCGTATATAATGAATACATTTATACACGCAAATAATAAAGAAATATAGGAGTGTTTTACAATATTTATAAATAATTTAATAAATCTTTATGAAAAAAAAAATTGCGTTAATTTTTGGAGTTACTGGACAAGATGGATCTTATTTAACTGAATTTCTTTTAAAAAAAAAATATGATGTTCATGGTGTTAAAAGAAAGTCCTCATCACTTAATACAGAAAGAATAGATCACATTTATGGAAATAGGGAAAATCTTTTTCATTTACACTATGGTGATTTAACAGATCCAATTTCAATCAATAGATTAATAAATTTAATAAAACCGGACGAGATCTATAATTTAGCTGCACAATCACATGTGGCTGTTTCTTTTATCATTCCAAATTATACTGCTAATGTAGACGCACTAGGTTGTCTTAATATTTTAGAAGCAATTAAATCGCTAGGTCTTGCAAAAAAAACAAAATATTACCAAGCTGGTACCTCAGAAATGTTTGGAAAAGTAGTAGAAATTCCTCAAACAGAAAAAACTTCTTTTTATCCTAGAAGTCCTTACGGTGTATCAAAAGTTTTCTCTCATTGGATGACTATTAATTATAGAGAGTCATACAATATGTTTGCATGTAATGGAATTCTTTTTAACCACGAAAGTCCAAGACGAGGTGAAACATTTGTTACCAGGAAGATTACATTGGGTTTAGCAAAGATTAAATTAGGTTTACAAAAAAAATTAATATTAGGTAATATTCATGCAAAGCGTGATTGGGGTCATGCAAAAGATTATGTTAAAGCCCAATGGCTCATACTCCAGCAAAAAAAACCAGATGATTATGTGATTGCAACTGGCAAACAATATTCTGTTAAATATTTTGTTAATTTGGTTGCAAAAGAACTTAACATAAAAATAAAATGGAAAGGAAAAGGAATTAATGAAAAAGGTTATGATGAAAATGGAAAAGTTATTATAGAATGTAAGAAAAAATATTTTAGACCTAGTGAAGTAGATACATTACTTGGTAATCCATCAAAAGCTAAAAGATTACTTAAGTGGAAACCAAAAATTACAATTGAAGAACTTGCTAAAGAAATGACCCAAGAAGATTTGAAAAATTTGTCTGCAGATGATAAAAAAAAATGATAAAATTTTTATAGCTGGTCACAACGGTCTTGTGGGTTCGGCTGTATTAAGAAAATTCAAAAAAAATAACTTTACTAACATTATCACTGCTAACAGGAATAGACTTAATTTATTTGATCAAAGAAAAATAAATAATTTTTTAAAAAAATATAAGCCTAAATTGGTAGTTTTAGCTGCTGCCAAGGTTGGAGGAATAAGAGCTAATAATAAGTATAGAGCAGATTTTATTAGAGAAAATTTACAAATACAAATAAATATTATTCATAGCTGTCACATAAATAATATCAATAACTTAATTTTCTTAGGTTCTAGTTGTGTTTATCCAAAAAAATGTAAATTACCAATTAAAGAAGATTATTTATTATCAGGAAAACTTGAAGTTACAAATGAACCTTATGCCATCGCAAAGATTGCAGGAATAAAAATGTGTGAAAGTTATAATATTCAATATAATAGAAATTATATTTCTTTGATGCCAACTAATACTTTTGGTCCTGGTGATAATTATGATCTTAAAAATTCACATTTCATACCTGCAATTTTGAGAAAGTTATATCAGGCAAAAGTTAATAAAAAAAAATATATAACTTTATGGGGAACAGGAAAATCAAAAAGAGAAGTAATTTATGTAGAAGATTTAGCAGACGCTATAATATATTTTACCAAAAAAAAACCCAATCACTCTTTAATAAATATTGGAACCTCAAAAGAATATTCAATTAAACAGATTGCAAATAAAATAGTAAAAATTTTAGATTTAAATATTAAAATCAGGTTTGACAATAACTCAAAATATGATGGAACAAAAAGAAAAGTACTCGACACTAGTATCGCTAAAAGTTATGGTTGGAAACCAAAAATTAGTTTTGAAAAGGCAATAGTTGATACTTACAAAGATTTGGTTAAAAATTCTAATACAATCAAAGGTGTTTAATTGAGTATTGATTTAATAAATAAATACCTCTTAAGTTTTTTAGTTTTATCGCTTATTTTTTTAGGTTTTTATTTATGCTTTATAGGTGGTTATGGATCAGATGAGGATACACTTCCAATGATTTATACTTTTGAGGCCAGACTTGATGATGGAAGGTTTGTTTCATCTCGTTTTACTAGTTATCCTATTCCAGAAATTGGTATTGGTTTTTTGTCTTACTTCTTGGGAAGTTTTGCTGCAAATTCAATTACTTTCTTATTTAACATATTAGGTTTATTATTAATTTATTTCACATTTCAAGAAAAATTAAATTTTCAGAAACTCAATTTATTTTTAATTCTATCTCTCACTAGTCCGATTTTATTTTTTGAAAATTTGGAGCCTATGGATTATTCATGGGCATTTTTATTTTTTGCAATAGGAGCTTTTTTTTTTTCAAAAAAAATTTTTGAATTAGCGATCTTAGGATTTGGTTTTGCAATAGGCTGTAGAATAAATTTTATAATATTTATCATTTTTTTTATTTATTTTTATAAATTAGACGAAAATCTGTCTTTAAAAAAAAAATCTTTAATATTTCTTAATACTTTTATAGTTGGAGGCTTATTCTATTTACCTATTTGGTATGATAATAGTTTTGGTTTAAATTGGATTACATCAGCAAGACCTATCGAGCAAGGAATTTTTGGATTAATGGCAAGATTTGGTTACAAATCAATAATGACTTTCGGATTGATACAATTAATTTTAATATTATATTTTTTAAGTAAAACAAAATTTAATAATAACTCTGATTTAAAACTTCTTATAATATTGACCATCTCAAATTTCGGATTATTTTTATATATACCTGCTGAAAAATCGTATTTACAACCAGCAATTATTTTTTTAAACCTGGTTTTAATCAACAAATTTAACAAAAATATTATCATATTAATAATAGTTTTAAATGTCATATCATGGTTTGTGAGTTATGATTTTCTAAAGATTAAATATAAAGACAATTCTATATGTGCTTCAAAACATGCTGTAGACGCTTCTTTCAAATTAAATTTTTCCAAAGGAGCTTTATTTAATTTTCTTGATACTAGAAAAAAAATTGCCTGTTGGGCCAACTCTAACACCAATAGAGGTAAGAGAATTTTAAAAGGTAAATCTACACGCGTACCTTTACAAAAATAAAATGATTCTTTCAGCCGCTATTAATGTTTATTTAATCATAGTTCTAACAGGTTTTAGTGTTGCTTTTAAGAATTTTATAAATCGAAAAGAAGTCGAGATTTATAATCTTGATATTGTTTATGGTTTATTTTTTTTGATATTTGTTTCATTATTTTTGAACTTTTTTTTTCCACTTAAATA
>MDTB01016996.1_pt1 | contig 24762 bp, 24 predicted proteins | sample 811161 | NCBI WGS metagenome assembly MDTB01 (sample SAMN05326650, study PRJNA326480) | marine metagenome | isolation source: seawater | place: Mediterranean Sea | collected 2009
GTTTTACAAGAATTACTACAATCTTGGCATGCGTTTCGGAGTCCAGTAGAAACGTCGAACCCTATTCGCCCCCATAAGGAATGGAATTATACATTAATATTTTTTTTGATTCGATTAGGAAAGCTTTCTTGAATTTTTTAGAATTCTACCCTGATCACGCTCCCAATCTCTTTTTTTAATATCTTCTCTTTGATCTCTATGCTTTTTACCTTTTCCCATTGCTATGTCACACTTTACGCGATTATCCTTCCAATATATCTTTGTTAAAACACAAGTTAGGCCTTTTTCACCTTTTAATCTTTCTATTTTTGCAATTTCTTTCTTATGAAGTAAAAGCTTTCTTGATTTTGTTGTATCAATATTCTCTTGCTGAAGAGATGGAGGAGCATCTATTTTTACTCCTATTAACCAGGCCTCACCTTTTCTTATATTTACATAAGAGTTTTTAACATCGACCTTAGATTCTCTTAATGATTTGACCTCCCATCCCTCAAGAACAATACCTGCTTGGAAAGATTCATCTAACTTATAGTTTCTGGAAGCATTTTTATTCTTTACAATTAATAAAGGTTTTTCTTTTTGCATGCTTTATTATGTATTCTGAATAACTAAGTGCAATATTTTTAACAGAAATAAATTGAATATAACAAATATTAAAATAACCTATGGTTATATAGGTTTTCTGCCATTTGCAGTATTTTCACTAATACCATGGATAGTTGGTGGAGAGATTAGTAAAAGTCTTATAGTTTTTCAATTAGGATATGGCGCAATCATACTTACATTTTTAGGAGGTTTTGCATGGGGATGGCGAGATAATCAGAATAATCAAAAGTTAAACCTTTCTATTGGCATAGGATTCAGTTTAATGGGTTGCTTAATATTATTTCTTACATTTATAAATTTAATCTTATTATCTTTATTAGTCTCTATTGTAAGTTTTTATCTTTTTTATATTTTTGAAAAATCAACTGAAGATTTCAAACACAAAGATATAGATTACCAAAAATTTAGAAAAACTCTTACTTTACTTGTGTGCATATCTTTTTTAATATCATCAGCGTATTGGATTAATCCATATAGTAATCCATACTTATAAAAAATAATGGAAAAAAAATTAAAATCACACGGTGCTTGGATAGGGAAATGGACCTTTATTCTTGCAGCAACAGGTTCTGCTGTTGGTTTAGGAAATATATGGGGTTTCCCATATAAAGCAGGAACCAATGGTGGAGGCGCATTTGTTTTAATTTATTTGCTTTGCATTATTATTATTGGAGTGCCAATTATGATAAGTGAGATTATTATTGGCAGAAGGGCAGGAAATAGTCCAATTAATGCTATGAGAAAAACCGCTCTTGAATCTGATAGCACTCATTTATGGAAGTTTGTAGGATGGAGCGGTATAACAGCTGGTGTTCTAATACTCTCTTTTTATAGTGTAATAGCAGGCATTTGCCTAAATTATATTTTTATAGCTGCAACTTCAAATGGAATTCTAAGCTCATCAGAACAATTTGGATCTGTTATTGAATCACCTACAAATCTTTTGTTTTGGCATACAATTTTTATGCTTCTAACTTTTTTAATAGTATCAGCTGGTGTAAAGAATGGTATCGGCCGTATGGTCAAAATTTTAATGCCTATGCTTGGATTTCTTTTAATTTTTATGGTCACATATGCAATGTTTAATGGAGCTTTTGTTAAGGCTCTAAATTTTTTGTTTGCTCCAGATTTTTCGAGCGTAACAGCTGAAACATTTTTAAGTGCAATGGGGCAAGCTTTCTTTAGTCTAAGTCTTGGAATGGGTTCAATTATGGCATATGGCGCATACATGCCTAAAGACCAAAAAGTATTTCCAACTTCATTCACAGTTGCTTCACTAGATACTCTTGTTGCTATGCTTGCAGGATTAGCAATATTTCCAATCATATTTGCTTTCAATTTAGAGCCAAACAGCGGACCAGGATTAGTTTTTGTTTCAATGCTTTCAGCATTCAATCAAATGCAGTTAGGTCAAATAATAGGCCCTATATTTTTTATATTACTTTCAATTGCTGCTTTAAGTTCTTCAATCTCTCTGCTAGAACCAGGAGTTGCATATTTGTCGGAAGAGGGTTATTTATCAAGAAAAAATTCAGCTCTAGCAATTTCTTTTTTTGCATGGTCTCTTGGAATAGGCACCGCATTAAGTTTTAATATTTTATCTGATTTTGAATTAACACCAGGTAGAAATTTTTTAGACTCAATGGACTTTATAGCCAACCAGATACTTCTTCCACTAGGCGGAATGATGATTGCAATTTTTGTCGGTTGGTTTATGAAAAAACAATTAATCACTGATGAAGTGGGATACGTAAACCCAATCATATATAAACTATGGAGATTCTTTATTAAATTTATTGCGCCAACGAGCGTCGCATTAATATTTATCTCACAAATTCTTTAAAGTGAAGAGAAATTTTTCTATTCAAAGATTTATTACAAGAAGAAGAGATGTAATTTATTCTAAAATTGCTAATTTTGAGAATTATGTAAATTTTGTTCCTGGTTGTTCGTCTGCACAACTCATTGAGAAGAATGATGATTTTGAAATTGGTAAACTTGAATTTAATTTTTTGATAAGAAATTATTCTATTAAATCTAAAAATGTTTTGTCAGAAAATTCAATAGAAATTCTTCAAATTGAAGGTCCTTTTGACCATTTTGAAGGAGAGTGGACTATCAAAAAATTTGGGTCCGAATCTTCTGAAGTAAACTTTCATGCTGAATTTGAACTCCCCTTTTTGCTGGATAATTTGCTTCCAGACAAAGCAATAGAGACATTTTTTGATAAAGCTATTAAGGGATTTATAGATGAATTAGTAAATAAAAAAGAAGATTAGTTTTCTTCTATTTTTTCTATTACCCAGGCCTCCACTAGGTCATCTTCATTAAATGATATTGATAATTTACTTTCACTAAGAATCTCCGTCCCTACTTTAATTGAGTAATAGTAGTCCCATCTATTTGAATGAAATGGATCCTTTAATAAAGCAGTACCAAAAATAAATTGTACTTGTTCTTTTGATAAACCCTCTGATAATTTTTCAATATCTTCTTCTTCAAAGAGATTGCCTTGAAGAACAGGGACCTTGTATGGGGTCATAGATGAACAAGAAACAACCATAAAAAAAATAATGGGTAAATAAAATATTTTGAGTCGAGTTAACTTATTACTACTTTTCATATACAAAATTATTATACTTTGTTATAAATTTTATGTCGCTAAGCATTACCATTGATGTTAAAAATATGTACTATAATAGGTATATGAATAAGCAGAATAGTGAATTAAAAAAAGCAGGATTAAAGGCAACTTTACCAAGAATTAAAATAATGGAAATTCTTGAGTCCACTGCTATTCAAGAAGAGGCACATTTTAGTGCTGAAGATATTTATAAGGAACTTCTTCAAAAAGGTGAAAACATTGGTTTGGCATCTGTTTATAGGGTTTTAACGCAATTCGAATCAGCTGGAATGGTTAAAAAACATCATTTTGAAGGTAGTCATGCAGTTTATGAAGTGATTGAAGAGCACCATGAGCATATGGTTGATCTTGAAACGGGGAAAGTGCTTGAATTTCAAGATGATGAATTAATGCAAAAACTTCATGAAATAGCCAATCAATCCGGATATCAATTAGTAGATCACAATCTAGTCTTACACGTAAAAAAGAAATAAATAATAATATTTACACTCTTGAACTGAGTCTATAAATCCCAATATATTTAGATTAAAGGGGTTTAATTATGACAAAAAAAGAAAAATCTATAGTTGATGATGTTGATAAAGATTCAATTGAAAATTCATTAAATGGTGAAGCAGAAGATTTAAATATCGATGATTCTTCTGAATCAGAAGAGCTTGGAACTCCGTCATATGAAGAGCTTTTTGATAAAAATGAAGAATTAGAAGGACAACTCCTTAGATCAAATGCAGACCTAGATAATGCATTAAAAAGAACTTTATCAGAAGTTGAAAAAGCACATAAATATGGGGTCGAAAAATTACTGGTAGAACTCTTACCAATACTTGATAATCTCGAGAATGCAATAAGCAATATATCCAAAAATGCTACTAAAGAGGACAAAGAGGGCATTGAATTAACTTTAAAATCTTTTGAATCTACACTTGATAAATTCGGAATGGTACCTATCTATCCAAGTAATGAAGAATTTAATCCTGAAAAGCATGAAGCTGTTTCTATTGAAAAGAACAAGGATAAAAAAGATGGTTATGTTGGAAATATCATGCAAAGAGGATGGGAACTGCACTCTAGGGTCTTAAGGCCAGCGAGAGTAACAGTAATCAAAAATTAGAGGAAAAATATGTCAAAAATTATAGGAATTGATTTAGGAACTACAAATAGCTGCGTTGCTGTTGTAGAAGGTCAACAACAAAAGGTAATTGAAAATGCTGAGGGTGGAAGAACTACCCCTTCTGTTATTGCATATACTGATAACGATGAAGTTTTGGTTGGTTTGCCTGCAAAAAGACAAGCAGTCACCAATCCAGAGAATACCCTTTATGCTATTAAAAGGTTAATTGGAAGAACCTTTGATGATGAGGTTGTAAGCAAGGATGCTGATATGGTTCCATATAAGATCATCAAAGCTGATAATGGAGATGCATGGGTAGAAGCAGCCAACAAAAAGTTAGCTCCACCACAAGTTGCAGCAGAAGTTCTTAAAAAAATGAAAAAGACTGCTGAAGACTATTTAGGTCATGAGGTAAAAGAAGCTGTCATAACCGTTCCGGCTTATTTTAATGATTCTCAAAGACAAGCAACCAAAGATGCAGGAAAGATTGCTGGCCTTGATGTTAAAAGAATTATCAACGAACCAACAGCAGCAGCTCTGGCATACGGCTTAGATAAAGGTAAAGGAGATTCAACCGTTGCTGTATACGACTTAGGGGGAGGTACTTTTGATATTTCTATAATTGAAATACAAGACGTTGATGGAGAGCAGTCATTTGAAGTTCTGTCAACGAATGGTGATACATTCTTAGGCGGTGAAGATTTTGACCTTCGATTAATAGATTATTTTGTTGATAAATTTAAAGACGAATCTGGATTTGATTTAAAAAGTGATCCATTGGCACTTCAAAGATTAAAAGAAGCCGCTGAAAAAGCTAAAATTGAGTTGTCTTCTTCAGAACAAACTGAAGTAAATCTTCCATACATTACAGCTGATAGCTCTGGACCGAAACACTTTGTTCATAAAATAACAAGAGCCAAATTAGAATCACTGGTTGAAGATTTAGTTGAAAAAAGTTTAGAGCCTTTAAAGTTAGCTCTAAAAGATGCAAAGATATCAAAAGGTGATATCAATGAAATACTTTTAGTTGGAGGCCAAACTAGAATGCCTTTAGTTCAAAAAAAGGTAGCTGATTTCTTTGGCAAAGACCCAAGAAAAGATTTGAATCCTGATGAAGCTGTTGCAGTTGGTGCAGCAATTCAAGGTTCTGTTTTATCTGGAGATACAACCGATGTATTACTTATGGATGTAACTCCATTGACTCTTGGTATTGAAACCTTAGGAGGCGTATCAACTCCTCTAATTGAAAAAAATACAACGATTCCAACTCAAAAATCACAAGTGTTTTCTACAGCAGAAGATAACCAAACTGCAGTTACAGTTCATGTTATTCAAGGAGAAAGAAGTCAAGCATCTCAGAATAAATCACTTGGACAGTTCAACTTAACTGATATTCCACCAGCTGCAAGAGGTATGCCACAAATAGAAGTTTCGTTTGATCTAGACGCAAATGGGATACTTAATGTTTCTGCTAAGGACAATAATACTGGTAAAGAGCAGTCAATAGTTATTAAAGCATCAAGCGGCTTATCAGATGAAGATATTGAAAAAATGGTAAAAGATGCAGAAGCAAATGCTGAAGACGATAAGAGGTTTGAAGAACTTGTAAAAACAAAAAATAATGCCGATATGTTAGTTCATGCAACTAGAAAAACTATTGATGAATCTGGTGAAAAATTGTCTGATGATGAAAAGAAACAAGTTGAAGATGCCGTTGTAACCTTAGAAGAATCCATAGCTTCTGAAAATGTCGAATCAATAGAGTCATCTACAAAAAATTTAAATGATGTCTTAACTCCACTGACTCAAAAACTATATAAACAGGAAACACCTGAAGCACAAGAACCAGCTCAAGATTCAACTGATGATGAAGCTTCAGACAATACTGTTGATGCTGAATTTGAAGAAGTAAAAGAAGAAGAAAAATAAATAATTCTTATGTCAAAGAGAGACTACTATGACACTCTTGAAGTCTCTCGAGATGCCTCTGCAAATGATTTAAAGAAAGCTTTCAAAAAGAAAGCTATGAAATATCATCCTGATAGAAACCCAGATAATCCTGAGGCAGCTGAGAAATTCAAAGAAGCTGCTGAAGCTTATGATGTTCTTTCTGACTCCCAAAAAAAGTCTGCATACGATCAATTTGGGCATTCTGGTGTAGAAGGTATGGGTGGTGGCCCAAACTTTAATGATGTAAATATTAATGATATCTTTGGCGATATCTTTGGAGATGTTTTTGGAACACGCTCTCAGTCTAGAAGACAAAGAAGAGGCTCAGATCTTCAATATAATCTTGATTTGTCACTTAAAGAAGCTGTATTAGGCACTCAGAAGAAAATAAAAATACCATCTCATAAGATCTGTAACGATTGCGGTGGAAGCGGTGCTGCAAAAGGAACCAGTCCTGTAACTTGCACCAATTGTAATGGGACAGGTCAGGTTAGGATGCAACAAGGTTTTTTTTCTGTTCAACAAACTTGTTCTGTATGTTCTGGTACTGGACAGGTTATTAAAGATAAGTGCCGAACTTGCGGAGGAGCAGGAGCTATCAAAGAGACTAAAATCCTATCAGTCAATATTCCAGCAGGAGTAGATAACGGAGATAAGGTGAGACTTTCTGGAGAAGGTGAGTGGATGAAAGGTGGTCAATCAGGAGACTTGTATGTTGCAATTAGAGTTAATGACAATCCGCTATTTGATAGGGATGGAAGAAATTTATACATTGAGGCTCCAATCCCTTTTGATGTATCAATAATGGGTGGCTCTATTAAAATACCCACTCTTGAGAAATCAATTTCATTAAAAATACCACCAAACACACAAACAGGAAAAGTTTTTAGAATTAAAGGGAAAGGCGCCTCAATAGTAAGAGATAGAAGGAGGGGAGATATTTTATGCAGAGTGGTTGTTGAGACTCCTTCAAATTTAGATAAAAAACAAATTAAATTATTAGAGGAATTAAATCGATCTCTTAATCAGTCCAAGAATTATCCAGGAACTGATACATTCTTAAAAGCAATTTCTAGAATTAAAGATTAGTAATGGTAAAGATATTTATTAATGGCGAATCAGGAAAAATGGGCTCATCTATTATTAAATTAATTAATGATCATGATTTTATAAAAGTAGAAAAAATTAAATTAGCAGATGTCGTTATAGATTTTTCACATCCGAATTCAACTCTAAAAATATTACAAGATTGCATAAAATATAAAAAACCTTTCGTGATTGGTACCACAGGATTATCTAAGATTCACTTTAAAGAGATTGAAGAAGCTTCCAAGGTGATACCAATCTTCCATAGTGCAAATATGAGCAAAGGAATAAGCAATTTAAAAGAATCATTATCGAATTACGTAAGTAAAAGTTCAGAACCAATGAGTTGTATAATTGAAGAAATTCATCATACAGAAAAAATAGATACTCCTTCAGGCACAGCTTTAGAATTAAGAGATCATATAATTAGCATTGATAATAAAAATATTGAATCTATAGAAATAACATCAAAAAGAATTGAAAATGTATTTGGTATTCATAAAGTTTCTTTTGTAAAAAAAGATGGTGTGACAGAATTTAAACACGAAGCATTGTCTAGGGATATCTTTGCGCGTGGAGCATTAGATGAAGCTAGATATATAAATGAAAATGAACCCTTGCCAGGTATTTATAAAAACCCATAATATATCTAAAATTTTAAAAAAATCTTTAAAAAACCATCATTTTTCTATAGAATACTCAAACTTTTAACACGAAGATTCTGTTTTAAGTAAAGCTGGGGTGCTTGTGAAATAGTCAGCCTTACTATGAATCGGAGAATAACCCCATAGGAGAATTAAATTGAGCATAGTATCAATACAAGACCTGCTTCAAGCAGGCGTTCATTTCGGTCATCAACAAAGGTTTTGGAATCCTAAAATGGAGGAATATATCTTTGATACAAGAAAACAGATAAGTATTATTAATCTAGAGCTTACACAAGAATATCTTAGTGCCGCTGCATCAAAGGTTGAAGATATATGCTCAAGAGGCAATAAGATACTTTTTGTTGGCACCAAAAGATCTGCAAGCAAAACGATTAAAGAGGAAGCTTCTCAAATAGGATTGCCCTATGTAGATAAAAGATGGCTGGGAGGAACCCTAACAAATTGGAAAACTATAAGAGGCTCAATTAGAAGATTAATAGATATTGAAGAAATGATTTCTTCTGGAAGAATTGAAAAACTTATAAAGAAAGAAGCAGTCGAGATTCAAAAAGAATATACAAAATTAAAAGCAAGCGTTGGAGGCATAAAGGACATGAAAGGACTTCCGGATGCAATTTTTGTGATTGATGTTAAATATGAAAAAATTGCAGTCCTAGAAGCTAAAAAAATGGGGATCCCTGTTATAGCATTAGTTGATACAAATTCAGATCCTGATGGTATTGATACTGTTATACCTGGTAACGATGATGCAATAAGGTCAATTACGTTAATAACTAAGGTCATTGCTGATGCTTGTTTAAGAGGTATCGAATCGTCTAAAGGATTCGCTCCAAAGTCTGATACTCCAGTAATTCAAAAAGTTAAGAAAGAAGTGATCAATAATATTGAAGATGATTCAAATACCAAAGAAAAAGAAGAGCTATCTGTAAAAGATGATAAAAAAGACTCTAATAAATCAGCAGAAAAAGATGAAAAACCAAGTGATCAGAAGCAAGATGATGCTGAAGAAAAAAAAGGGGAAGAGTAGCAATGGAAATTAAAGCTACACAGGTAAAAGAACTAAGAGAAATGACAGGCGTCGCAATGATGGATTGCAAGAAAGCCTTAGTGGAATGTGAAGGTGATATAGAGAAAGCCTTAGACTTGTTGCGTTCAAATAGCACCTTAAAAGCAGAAAAAAAATCATCAAGAGTTGCGGCTGATGGGATGCTTGTTACTGCTGTAAGTGATGATTATGCAACTCTGGTTGAAATTAATTCTGAAACTGATTTTGCAGCAAAAGATTCTAACTTCTTAGTATTTGGAGACAAGGTTAAAGAATATATATCTACAAATAAAATTACAGATATTGAAACTTTAACCAATTCAGATCTCGAAAATGATAGAAAGGCTTTAGTTCAAACAATTGGTGAAAATATTCAATTAAGAAGAATTAGTACAATTGAATATGAAGATAATATGCATGTTGGATTATATCTTCATTCAGACTCAAAGTTAGCCTCAATTTCAGTTATTAAGGGCGGCGATGATCTAATAGCCAAAGACATCGCTATGCATGTTTCTGCCTTTAATCCTTTGTGCTTATCAGAAGAAGATATTGATAAAGATGTACTTGTTAGAGAAAAAGCTATATATGAAAATCAAGCCAAAGAATCTGGAAAGCCAAAAGAAATAATGGAAAAAATGATAGAAGGTAAAGTAAAAAGGTTCTTGTCTGAAGTTTCTTTATTATCTCAGGGTTTTCTTAAGGATTCAGAAATAACAGTGGGTGAATATTTATCTCAAAATAATGCAAATATGGTATCTTTTTCCAGACTTAAGGTCGGAGAAGGTATTGAGCTTCAGGTTAAAGATTTTGCAGAAGAGGTTGCTGAGCAATTAAAATAATATATGTCTGAATTAAAGCATAAAAGGGTTCTTGTAAAATTTAGTGGAGAATCAGTTGCTGGAAATGATGAACATGGCATAGATCCCATGATACTTGATGATATGGCGGCATCTGTTAAATCCTGTAAAGATATTGGTGCAGAAATTGGAATTGTCATTGGAGGTGGAAATCTCTTCAGAGGTGAAAAATTAAATAAAGCAGGAATGGATAGGGTTGCTGGCGACCATATGGGTATGTTGGCTACTGTTATGAATGGAATTGCTTTTAGAGATGCTTTAGAAAGAGCTGGAATCAAGACAAGAGTCATGTCAGCAATATCAATGTCAGGTATTGTTGAACATTATGATAGAAGATTGGCCATTCAACTTTTGAGTGATGGATACGTAGTGATTTTTACTGCAGGTACTGGAAATCCTTTTTTTACAACAGATACAGCAGGTTGCCTAAGAGCCATTGAAACTCAATCTGAACTTATGCTTAAAGCAACTAGAGTTGATGGTGTATATGATTCTGATCCTGAAATAAATAAAGATGCCAAACTGTTCGATGCTCTATCTTTTGATGATGCTATAAATAAAAACTTAAAAGTGATGGATGCCACTGCTTTAACATTAGCAAGAGATCATCTACTACCAATAAATGTATTTAATGTAAATAAGAGTGAAGCTCTAAAAGATATCATATGCGGTAAAAAAATAGGTACACTTATAGATTAATTATGGAAAATTTAATAAATGATGTTACACAGAAGATGGACAAATCATTATCCGCTCTAAGAAATGCATTTAACAAAATCAGAACCGGTAGGGCAAATCCAGCAATTCTTGATGATGTTAAAGTAGATTATTATGGGAATCTCACTCCAATAAATCAGACTTCTAATATCAGCGTTGAAGAGGGACGATCTTTGGTTATATCTCCGTGGGATAAGAGTCTTATTCCAGAAATTGAGAAAGCCATTCTTAGCTCAGATCTTGGTCTAAATCCTAGCACAAGCTCAGACTTAATAAGAGTTTCAATGCCAGCATTAACTGAAGAAACTAGGCAAGATTATATTAAACAAGCAAGAGCTGAAGCAGAAAATTCAAGAGTTTCAATTAGGACTGTCAGAAGAGATGCTAATCAGTCTGCTAAAGAAAAACAACAAGCTTCAGAAATATCTGAAGATGATCAAAGAAGGCTTGAAGATCTTATTCAAAAAGAAACTGATAAATTTATTTCAATTATTGATACAGAATTGAAGAACAAAGAATCAGATTTATTAGAAATATAGAGATTCAAAATGGCCAATAGCCAAAAGAATAATAGAAATTATCCAAAAAATATTGGAATAATTATGGATGGAAATGGAAGATGGGCTAATGCTAATAAATTAAAAGTTACACAGGGGCATGAAAAAGGAGTAGGAGTTGTAAGAGATATTGTTAAAGAATGTGTGGCTAAAAACATTGAAAGTTTAACTATTTATGCCTTTAGTTCTGAGAACTGGTCTAGGCCTAAAAATGAAATTAAAGGAATTAAAAAACTTATAGTGAATGCGATTGCTGATCAAGTTCCAGACCTTATAGAGCAAGATGTAATGTTGAATTTCTTTGGAGATATAGATAGCTTTGGATACGAAATACAAGAAAAAACTAAAAATGCTGAACGTGATACATTCCAAAAAAATTCTAAACTAAGACTAAATGTTGCTTTAGGATATGGAGGCAGGAAGGATATCGTTAATATATGTAAAGAATTGGCAACTAATTTTAAATCAGGCCAAATAACATTTGATGATATTGATGAAAATATGATTTCATCAGCCTCACAAGTACCAGACGATAATATAGATTTAATAATAAGAACTGGTGGAGATAAAAGATTGAGTAATTTTTTATTGTTCCAGGCTGCTTATGCTGAAATCATGTTTATAGATAAGCTATGGCCAGATTTTACAAGAGATGACTTCACAAACTGTTTAAATAAATTTACAAAGGCAAGCAGAAGATTTGGTAAGAGGGTTTAAAATTGAAATGTTATTGAGATTATTAACAGCTTTAACTATTACAGCAGTTATCGTTATGGTTTTGTACCTGCAGAATTCTTGGCTTTTTGCTTTAGTAATACTTCTTGTTTGTTTGTCCGGTTATTATGAATGGATATCAAATAGATTTAAATACCCATTATATGGATTTCTTTTAATTTTTAATTTTGGTTTCTGGTCAATCTTTTTGATATTTAGAGGTGCAGGAGGAGATGAACTTATGGCTTATTTCTTATATGGAGCTATCATCTTCAGTACGGCATTATTTGATACATTTGCATTCATCATAGGATCTAACTTTGGAAAGACTTATATAGTTAAAAATATTAGTCCAAATAAGACTTTGGAAGGATTGATCGGAGGCCTACTTCCTTTGATATTAATTGGTATCTTTTTAATCGAGTATCAATCAAAATTACCAGGCGCACTTGGCACAAAAGATTATTGGATAATCTTATATTTTGTTCTAATAGGCTTGTCCGCATTTATAGGAGACCTTTTAATTAGTTATTTTAAGAGGCAAAGTGGTATTAAAGATACAGGCACAATCTTACCAGGTCATGGCGGAGTCTTAGATAGAATTGATTCCCATCTTATAGCAACACCTTTATTGATAATTTTGTTTTTTATATTTTTATGAAAAATGTACTTTTACTCGGAGCAACCGGAAGCATTGGAGAGAGTGTACTTAGTGTAATTAAACAAAATAGTGGAGAGTTAAATTTAATTGGAATCTCTTGTAATAAAAATACTGATAAAGCCAGAGAAATAATTGCAGAATTTAAGTCTGTTAGCTATGTTCATGTTGAAAATCCAATTAAGTATAAGGACTTTTGCACAAAAAGAGATTATGACTGGAGAGGTGATTGTACAAATACTTCATCGGAACTTGAGCATCTAATCAATCACGAAAGTATTGATATTATAGTTTGTGCTATTTCAGGGTTTGCTGGCATGAAAGCAACGTATATGGCAGCTTATTCTGGAAAGAAAATATTATTAGCTAATAAAGAAAGCATTGTTGCTGGAGGTGATTTGATATTACCAATCGCAAGAAAGAATAATACTCAAATAATACCAATTGACAGTGAACATAACGCAATTTTTCAATGTTTGAATGGTGAAAAAGGAACAGAGGATGTAAAAAAAGTTATTATCACTGCCTCAGGAGGACCTTTTTTAAATTCTTCAATTTCTGATTTAGAGAATGTAACTGTTAAACAAGCCTTGAATCATCCAAATTGGAAAATGGGAAGCAAGATAACCATTGATTCAGCTACATTAGTAAATAAATGCTTAGAACTAATCGAAGCAAAATATTTATTTGATCTCAATGAAAGCTTTTTTGATCTAGTTATTCATCCGCAAAGTATTATTCATTCAATAGTCACATATATCGATGGATCGAGTATTTGTCAGATGAGCTCACCAGATATGAGGGTTCCAATTGCTCATGCATTGTCTGACGCTAATAGATTACCCATTGATTTTGATCCTTTAGATTTTACTTCTTTGAATTTATCATTTCAGGCATTTCCATCTGATAAGATTGAAATTGAAAATATTGCACGTGAAGTATGCAATAAAGGAAGCAATCTTGGGGCAGTATTTAATGCAGCCAATGAAGTTGCAGTTGAGAGTTTCCTTAATAACGAAATTAATTTTGATAAAATTTATGAGGTTATATATAGAACTTTTGATGCAAATGATGTGTCTAATGACTTATCAATTGATTCAATTAATGATATTGATACACATACACGCATTGAGGCAAAGAAGGTGGTAAAATCCCTCATTAATTAGGTACATATGACAACAATTATTTATATATCATCATTTTTAGCACTCTTGGGTGTGTTAATAACAATCCATGAATACGGACATTTTATAGTTGCAAGGATGTGCAATGTTCATGTACAAAGATTTTCTATTGGAATGGGCCCTGTATTATATAAAAAGTATGATAAGCATGGTACAGAGTTCGCTTTGTCTGCGGTTCCTCTGGGTGGTTATGTTTCAATGATTACAAAAAAGCTTATAGAGATTGAGCCAGATTCTGTAAAAGATTTGTCTGAAGAACAATTAAAAAATACTTTTGACTCAAAACCAAAATGGCAAAGAGCGGCCATTATGTTTGCTGGACCATTAGCAAACTTCATTCTTTCAATTTTTATTTTCACTTTAATTTTTTTAAATACGCCAGATCCTCAAACCATACCTGTTGTAAGTAATGTCATTAATCAAGATAAAAATACCTCATCAGGTTCATCACTTAACGTAGATGATCAGATTTTATCAATCAATGGCACATCTGTAAGCGAAGCAAAAGATATCAATCTCGAACTACTTAGTTACGCAGGTTATTCAGGAGATTTAAATATACTGGTCAAAAGATCTTCCAATGAAGATCCAATTAGCATATTGATGTATGTAGATGATTTTTTGCCCACATCTGAGTCTCAAAATAATCCTGTAAAAGGTTTGGGCGTTGACATTGTATATAAAATGAAACCTCTTATTGGAAAGGTTTTACCTGATGGAGCTGCTTCAGAAGCAAACTTAAAATCTAATGATAGAGTTTTAAAAATTGGAACAACAGATATTAAATATGCTGATGATATTAGAACTTTAGTTTCACAAAATCCAAATACAAATCTAGAATTCAAAATAGAAAGAAATCAGGAAATACTCTACCTACCAGTCAATATTGCTTCTCAAGATAATGTAGGTATTTTGGGCGTTACTTTTGGGACTTCAAGAGGTGTTCTCCAATCTTTGTCAAAAGGCATATATGAAACTTATAACCTAAGTATTAAAACACTTCAATTTATTGGAAAAATGCTTACAGGAAATATGGGAACTGAGAACTTAAGTGGGCCAATTGGTATTGCACAAATGGCAGGTAATACAGCTCAAGCTGGCTTTTTACCCTTTATGTACTTGATGGCGCTGCTAAGTATAAGTTTGGCTGTTTTAAACTTATTACCAATACCTGTTCTTGATGGCGGACAATTGACTTTGCTTGGTATTGAAGCTGTGAGAGGGAAACCTTTACCAGAAAAGGTTGAAAATATTATTTATACCGCTGGTGCTGTTCTTGTCATAATGCTAATGATTTTTGCAATATTTAACGATGTTTCAAGGTTTATTTAGGATATAAATGTTGAAGAAAATAAAAATAATTATTTTGACTTGTCTGCTAAGCATTCAACTTTACTCTTTTGATGAATTTTTAGTAAGTGATATAAGGATAATAGGACTTCAAAGAGTTTCAACAGGTAGTATTTTTAATGTAATCCCTATTAGTGTTGGGGACAAAATAGATACTCGGAAATCTAATGATATTGTTAGGTCACTATTTTCAACAGAGCAATTTGACGATATTCAAATTGGCAAAGATGGAAATACTTTAATAATTACAGTAGCAGAGAGACCTTCAATATCTGCAATAGATATATCAGGAAATAAAGCTTTAAAAACTGAACAGCTTATGGAAAGTCTCGATGGAGTTGGTATTAAAGAAGGAGAAGTTTACAAAAGATCCACTTTAGAGAGAGTGAAATCTGAACTAGTAAGATCTTATGCGTCAAACGGTAGATATGGAGCTGGAGTAGAGATAGATGAGATTGCTAAACCAAGAAATAGGATAGAAATAAATATTGAAGTAGATGAGGGGAAAAGTGCGCAAATTAAGAAGATAAATATCATTGGAAATGAAATATATACAAATGAAGATTTAATTGATGGGTTTGAACTATCAGAAGGATCTTTTTTCTCCTTTCTTTCAAACGATAATCAATACTCAAGAGAGAAATTAAAAGGCGATATTGAAACATTAGAATCATTTTATAGAGATAGAGGGTATCTAAAATTTTCGATTGAATCTTCACAAATAAGCCTATCAAGAGACAAAAAATCAATTTTTATTACATTTAACGTAAATGAGGGGAAAAAATATACGATAAATGATGTCGATGTTGTTGGCGATATACCGTTTGATGAGGAGGTTTACAAAGAGATTGTAGGCAGCCTTAAAGATACAACATACTCTCAAGCTCAAATTACTTCAATTGAAGAGTTCTTTACAAATGTTCTGGGCAATAGGGGTTATGCTTTTGCAGAAGTGACAGGAAATCCTGAAATTAATGAAGAAACCAATGAAGTTAAATTAATTTTTGCTGTACAGCCTGGGAATAGAACTTATACAAGAAAAATATTATTTACTGGTAATAATGTAACTCAAGATCATGTTTTAAGAAGAGAAATGAGACAGTTTGAAGGAGCATGGTCATCAGATAATGCTATAGAAGCTGGAAAAATTAGACTTGAAAGACTTGGTTATTTTAAAGAAGTCAATGTTGAAACCATTCCGGTGCCTGGAACAGATGATCAGATTGACGTTATCTATAGTGTCGAAGAAGAAACAACAGGAAGTATTGGAGGCAATATAGGTTATAGCGACTTTGGACTTATGCTTGGCTTCAATCTTCAAGAACAAAACTTTTTAGGTAGTGGAAATACTGTTGGTATAGGCATAAATAAAAATGTTTACAGCGAAATGTATAACATCTCATACATGAATCCTTATGCCACTAGAGATGGCGTAAGCTTGGGCTATAATCTTTATTTTAGAGAAACAGATTATGGCGAGTTTAATGTTGCAAACTACTTAACTAACTCAAGCGGATTTGGAGCTCAATTTGGATACCCCATTTCAGACATCACAAGACTAGGATTTAACATAACGTATGATAAAACTGATATTGATATAGGAAGTCTTCCTGCTAGAGAGATATATGATTTTGTATCAGTTGAAGGGAATCTATTTGAAACTCTCTCAGCTCAGCTCTCATGGCAAAGGGTAACACTAAATAGAGGTTTATTTCCTACCGACGGAGCATCTACTGTTTTTAGTTTAAGCTCTACAATTCCAGGTAGTGATTTAAGCTACTATAGATTAAATATTAGACAGAGATATTATCAACCACTAACTCAAAGCCTGGTTTTTGGTTTTCAAGGCGAGCTTGGTTATTTAGAATCATATGGCGACACTAAAGAAGTTCCATTTTTTCAAAATTTTTATGCTGGAGGCCCCAGATCGTTGAGGGGTTTTGAATCTAATACACTTGGACCTAGAAGTACCGATGCACCGTGTTATGAATTTAATTATGATGAAGGAACTTGTCCTAATCTTATAGATTCAGATGGCGATGGTGAACTAGATACACCATATTACAATCCATACGCAAATCAGACATCAAGATATAGAGATGCGCCTATAGGTGGAAATATTAAAGTTGAAGGAAGTCTTCAACTTATTTTCAGATTACCATTTATTGAGGATCAAAGGTCTCTAAGGTCTGCCTTCTTCTTTGACTTTGGAAATGTATTTTCAGATAACTGTAAAGATTATCAAATAAATTGCTATGAACCCTCAATCGATGACCTTAGATATTCGTATGGAGTTGGCATTACATGGATAACTGGATTTGGTCCAATGAGCCTAGCAATTGCTAAACCAACCAATGCTGGACCAAGAGAGAGAACAGAAGAATTCCAATTTACAGTAGGAAATGTTTTCTAGTTAATATAAAATGTTCAAATCCATATAGGGGTAAATATGAAAAATTCAATTAAATTTTATTTGTTAACATTTTTATTTATAGCATCTCCGTTAATTGCAGTTGAGGGAGTTGCTGTTATTGATATGAGAACAGCTGTATTATCAACTCAAGCTGCTGCAGATGCATTTAAGGCTCTTGAAGAGGATGCTGATTATTCCTCTAATTTAGAAGAAGCTAAATCACTTCAAGCAGATAGACAAGCAATAGCTGAAAAGCTTCAAAAAGAACTTGAAACTTTATCTCAGGAAGAAATTGCAAAAATGCAAAAAGATATTAACGATAAAGGAAAAGATCTTGAATTTTTAGCAGGTAAGATTCAACAATCACAAGAAGAAACAGCTCAGGCGGTATTTGCACAGACTGGACCAGCAATGCAAAAAATAATCACTGAACTCATTCAAGCTAAACAAATTAAAGTATTGTTAGCCAAGAATGAAACGATGCTATTTAGCGATCCTTCATTAGATCTTACAGATGATGTGACGTCTATGTTAGATGTTGCTGCAGCTGGTGCTCCTGCTCAGTCCGATTAGTGTCAGGTCATAAAGGCTTTACATTAAAAGAGTTAGCAGAGGCTACTGATTCAGAAGTTGTTGGTAATTCAAATTGCTATATAGAAAACCTATCAACAATCGATAAAGCTCATCAAGGTTCTATCACCTTTATTGCCAATAAAAAATACTTAGATTCTTTAGAAAATTGTAAAGCTTCTGCTATCGTTGTTGGAAATGATTTCAAGGAAGATAAAAGATTTAATTATTTAAAATCTGATGATCCATATATTGTGTATGCAAAGCTTTCAAAAATATTTCAAGACGAATCTGAAATTCCTATTCCTTCTATTCATGAAACAGCTATAATTTCTAAAAATTCATCTATTGGCAAGAGTGTTTATATAGGCCCCAATGTTGTTATAGGACCTAATTGTAATATTGAAGACAATGTATTTATTCATGCAAACTGCTCCTTAGTAAAAAATGTTTCAATTTCTTGTAATAGTCTCATACATCATGGATGTGTTCTTGGATCTGATGGATTTGGATTTGCTCCTACAAAAAATGGCTATTTAAAGATAGAACAACTTGGTGGTCTTAAAATTGGTAAGAATGTAGAAATTGGTGCTAACTGTGCAATTGATAGAGGTGCCATTGATAACACAGAAGTCGATGATGGAGTAATTTTAGATAACCTTATTCATATCGCTCATAATGTAGTTCTTGGAAAAAATTCTGCAATTGCTGCATCATGCGCTATTGCTGGCTCAACAAAAATTGGTAAGAATTTTAGAATGGGTGGTTTGTCTGGCGTTCTTGGTCATTTGGAGATATGTGATGATGTATCTGTAGGAGCGCACACCCTTATTACAAAAAATATTGAAGAGTCCGGAGAATATATTGGAATTATGCCAGCTCAAAATCATAAAGACTGGGCAAAATCTTCAGTATTTATAAAAAAGCAAGGCAAGTAACTTGAAGATAAAGAAAGAAGATATAAAAAAATATCTACCGCATAGAGAACCTTTTCTATTTATAGATGAAGTTGTACAGATAAAAGAAAATAAAGAAATCCATGCAATAAAATTAATTCATGAAGATGAGCATCTTCTTAAAGGACACTTTCCAGGAAATCCAATATTTCCTGGCGTAATAATCATTGAAGCTTTAGGACAAGCATCCGGCATATTAGGGTTCGTCTCAATGAATAAGACCCCTGAAGAGGGTTCCATATATGTTTTAGCAGGAGTAGATAAAGTTAGATTTAGAAAAAGAGTAAGGCCAGGCGATACTATTGACTTAATATCTAAAGTTGTTGGAGAAAAAAGAGGTATTTGGAAATTTGATTGTAGAGCAGAGCTTGATAATGAATTAATTTGTACTGCTACAATATTATGTGCGGATAGGAAGGCAAAATGACAATTCATGAAACATCAATAATTCATCCATCTTCTAAGATAGATGATTCGGTTGAGATTGGCCCATATTGCATAATTGGTAAAAATGTTGAAATCAAAGGTGGTAACAAGCTCTTGAGTCATGTCGTTATAAAAGGACCTACTTCCATAGGTTCGGATAATATTTTTTATCAATTCTCAACAATAGGAGAAGATACTCCAGATAAAAAGTTTAAAGGTGAAGAAACAAAGTTAGAAATTGGTAATAATAATATTTTTAGAGAAGGAGTTACTGTTCACAGAGGCACCATTCAAGATACTGGAATAACAAAAATCTGTTCCGATAATCTCTTTATGGCCTATAGCCACATAGCTCATGATTGTGAGGTTGGCAATGGAAATGTTTTTGCAAATAATGCTGGTATTGCAGGTCATGTCAATATTGGAAATAAAGTTACATTAGGTGCCTTAACAACCGTTCATCAATTTTGTAAATTAGGAGATTTTTCTTTTGTGGGTATGAATACATCCATAAATATGGATATACCAGCTTATGTAAAGGTTGCCGCAGATCCTGCAAGGGTTATTGGCCTTAATACAGTAGGCATGACAAGAAATGATATATCAGCTGATTCAATAAGCTTAATTAAAAAAGCATATAAATTGCTTTATAAGAAAAAATTAAAAATAGATCAAGCAATAGATAAAATTAAAGATCTTAATCACAATGAGAATGATCCTTATTTAGATATTTTTATTAAATCAATAGAAATCTCTGAAAGAGGAATCTTAAGGTAAGTGTCAAGAAAAGATTCTATTTTAACTATAGGGGTTGTTTGTGGAGAACACTCAGGTGATAGACTTGGCGCTGAATTAATAAAAGAAATTAAAACAAATTCTAAAATCAAAAGTATGAATAAGTATTCAGATATCGATTTGTATGGTATCGGTGGTCCTAAGCTAGAAGCACTAGGCTTGAAATCCGAGTTTGATTTTACTGAAATAAATGTAATGGGACTGGTTCAACCATTATTAAATTTTAGAAAACTTAATAATTTAAGACGCTCATTAATCAATCTTTTTATAGAAAAAGATATCGATATTTTTATAGGAATAGACTCGCCAGATTTCAATATTGGTATCCATAAAGCATTAAAGAATAGTTTTAATGTTTGTAATAATAATATTCAAGTTGTTAGTCCTTCGGTATGGGGTTGGAGACAAAACAGAATAAAGTCAATCCAAGCAAATATAGATATAACATTATGTTTGTTTAACTTTGAGTATAAATTTTATCAAGAAGTTGGCCATAGAAGTATTCATCTAGGCCACCCATTTTCTGAACTTATTAAGCCTAATAAAGACGAAGTCTTGAAAAAATATAACTTGCAAGAAGATAAAAAATATATTTCCGTAATTCCAGGCAGCAGAGAATCAGAAATAAAATATATGCTTCCTACATATATTGAATTTATTAAAGAGCACTCACAAAAAAACAAGGACTATATCTATTTAATACCTGCAGCTGATAAAAGGTTATTAAATTCTATAAATAAATTACTTAATAAATTCAAACTACCTGTAGTAATTAAAGAAGATGCTATGCAAGAATTTCTATCTATTTCTGAGCTTTCTATTGTTACTTCAGGAACAGCCTCATTAGAATCTGCTATTTTAGAGTGCCCAACAATTATTTGTTATAAGACAAATTTTATAAATTATTCAATAATATCTCGGATGCTTAGAGTAGATAATATTGGATTACCAAATATACTTCTTGGAGATAGATATTTTGTTGAATTATTACAAAATAATTTTACAAAAGAAAATATCAGTAAAGCTTTAAAAGATACTTTATTATTAAAAGAGGATTCACAAAACATTGCAAAATTATTAAAAGACATGTTGAAAGGAAGTGGTTTTTTAAAAGCAGCAGAAGTAATAAGTAATCCTTTTTAGCAGTGGAGAGATTATGAAGATATTTATAGGTGTTTTGAAAAAATGAGTAGTGTTTTTTCACATTTAAGAGTTTCTTCAGAATATAGTATAAGTCAGGGCTTATTAACAATTGATCAGATTGTAGAAAGCGCATCTAAAAATTCTATTCCATCTGTTGCTTTAACAGATAAATCAAATATGTTCGGCTTGGTAAAGTTCTTTAATAAGTGTGAAGCAGCTGGCATCAAGCCCATTTCTGGTGCTTCAATAAGATTAGTTTTTGAAAATGATGAGAATTCACATGAGCTCCTGTGTTTGGCAAAGACTAATGAAGGTCATAAAAATCTTATGAAAGTTATATCGAATGCTCATAATAACAATGCTTTTAGCATTCCGGTTATAAGTTTTAATGATTTGGTTGAGCTAAAAGATGACATAGTAGCTATTTCAGGAGGCAAAGAAAGTCATATATTTGAGTATCTCAAAAGAGATAATGTGTCAGATGCAAATAAAGTTATAGACAAATTCACAAAGTATTTTAAAGATGATTTTGTTATAGAAGTTCAAAGAACTAATAGGCCTGATGAAGCTGAGTATTTTAATAAGATTCTTCCATTAGCTGTCAATAAAGGAATACCTTTAGTAGCAACAAATGATGTTTTGTTTGCAAATCAAGATGATTATGAAGTTCATGAGACCAAGGTATGTATAAATACATCAAAAACAGTGAATGATCCAAATAGGGAAAAAAATTTTTCAGAGCAACAATATTTTAAATCGCCACAAGAAATGGAAGTTTTATTTAAGGATTGCATTTCTTTAGTAAGCAATACTAACGAAATAGCAAAAAAGTGTAATGTTTCTTTTGATACAAAAGAATATTTTCTTCCAGAATACCCTGTTCCAAAACAACATAATTTTGATACATATCTTGAAGAGCTATCAAGTAATAGGCTAAACCCATTCATCAAAAATTTTGATAAGAAAAAGCAAGAAGAATATAAATCGAGACTTTATTATGAACTTGATCAAATCAAGACTATGGGATTTTCAAGTTATTTTTTAATTGTTTATGATTTTATAGAATGGTCAAAAAATAATGATGTTCCAGTTGGGCCAGGTAGAGGATCAGGAGCTGGATCCCTTGTAGCTTATGCGCTGGGTATAACAACTTTAGATCCTATTGACCATGGTCTTCTTTTTGAAAGATTTTTAAACCCTGAGAGGTTATCAATGCCAGATTTTGATATTGATTTCTGTATGGATAAAAGAGATTTAGTTATAGATTATGTAAGTAAGAAATATGGAGAGGGTGCTGTATCACAAATAGCAACATTCGGAACAATGGCAGCAAGAGCTGTTGTGAGAGACGTGGCTAGAGCACTAGGTAAGCCTTATGCTCTTGGCGATAGAATTTCAAAAATGATTCCTTTTGCACCTGGTATGACTTTAGATAGGGCCAAACAAGAGCAACCATTATTTGCTCAAACCATCAAAAGAGATGATGAAGTAAGAGAAATTGTGGATCTTTCATATAAGCTTGAGGGCATTGCAAGAAATGTTGGCAAACATGCAGGAGGTGTTGTAATTGCTCCAGGAAGTATTTCTGATTTTTGTCCGGTATATGTTGATCGAACATCAAGCTCGGTAATGACTCAGTTTGATAAAGATGACGTAGAAAAAATTGGATTAGTAAAATTTGATTTTCTTGGGCTAAGAACATTAACAGTTATTGATAGAGCTCTAAAATCTATAAATGAGGATAAAGAAAATTCAAAAAAACTTAATCTTGATAATATTCCTTTGAATGATGAAAAAGTTTTTAAGTTTCTTTCATCTGGAAAAACTATGGCGGTCTTTCAACTAGAGTCTTCTGGTATGAGAGACCTTATAAAAAGGCTAAAACCAACAAAATTTGAGGAAATTACTGCATTACTAGCTCTCTATAGGCCAGGCCCATTAAATTCTAAAATGCATGATGAATTTGTTAACAGGAAGCATGGCAGAAGTCCTGTTAAATACCCACATAAGCTACTTGAAGAAGTCTTAGAAGAGACGTATGGGGTTATAGTTTATCAGGAACAGGTAATGGAGGCAGCTAGAGTATTGGCAGGGTTTTCATTGGGACAGGCTGATATCTTAAGAAGAGCGATGGGCAAAAAGAAAAAAGAAGAAATGGAAGAGCAAAGAGAAATATTTATAAAAGGATGTAAAAAAAATGATATTACTGCAAATAATGCCGAACAAATTTTTGATTTAATAAATCAGTTTGCTGAATATGGTTTTAATAAATCTCATTCGGCAGCATACGCACTTATCTCTTATCAAACAGCATATCTCAAAACATATTATCCTGAACATTTTATGGCAGCTGTTCTTTCATCTGAACTCGGAAACACAGATAAGATTTATGCATTAATTCAAGAATGCTCAAGAATGAAAATTAATGTTCTGACACCTAATATATTAACTTCAAAGAAAAGGTTTATCGTTAACCAGGATTTTGAAATTGAATATGGTTTAGGAGCTATTAAAGGTGTTGCGGATGCTTTTATAGATCATGTCTGTTTAGTTAGAGAAAAAAATCATTTTAAGGACCTATGGAGTTTTTCAAAAAAAATTGATGTTAAATTAGGTGGCAAAAAATCATTAGAGGCTCTATCTCAGTCTGGAGCTTTTGATTCTCTTGCTCCATCACGAACTATAGCAATCAAGTCTGTTCAAGACATGCTTAAAGATGGAACAAATAATAATTCAAATCTACAAAGCGGCGATTTATTTTCCGCAGTTGAACAGGATTTTGATCCCTATGAGAAATATGAAAATATCAAAGAACTAACCCTCACTGAAAAACTTGAATTAGAAAAGAAATCTTTGGGGTATTATTTATCTGGACATCCAGTTCTTGCAATTGAGAATAAATTAAGAAAAATAAGATCAAAAAAAATAAATGAATTATCAGATGAAACAAAACATGCATCCCTTGTATGCTTAATAAACACTGTTAGATCAACTAAAGATAGAAAAGGAAAACCCCTAACTTTTATTAATTTCAATGATGGAACTGGAACTATGGATGGAATTATATCAAGCGAAATTCTCGAAAACTGTCATGATATCTTAAAAGAGGGAGAAATCTTATCCTTAAAGGGTACAGTAGAACTAGATAATTACAGAACAGGAGACCTAGGAACTCTAATGTTTAGGATGAGAGTCAGAGAAGTTCTTACTATTGATTCTGAGTTAAATAAAAAAGTGAAAGAAATAATAATTGACATTAATAATTCAAAAATTAATTCTCTGCAAAAGTTTGCAGAATCCCTTGATATA